>Ga0123342_1000283_pt1 | contig 74711 bp, 32 predicted proteins | sample Turbeawhitnodule_FD_89960 | JGI IMG/M metagenome (GOLD analysis project Ga0123342, IMG submission 89960) | Root nodule microbial communities of legume samples collected from Mexico - Turtle bean Mexico white nodule | ecosystem: Host-associated > Plants > Roots > Nodule | place: Mexico: Nepantla... | reverse complement strand
GTCTTTTGAAATCTTTCTCATACTATACCACAGTGCACTTATACTCTTATTCTATTTGTGATTTAAAATAAATATTAAAATATTCATTGTGTTTATTTTAGGGTAAATTAACTTTTTGGAGACGGTTTATAGAATTCAACTTAATCCTTCCACTTTTAAAATGTTAATTTTGATCTATTTTTTTGTTAAAATAAATTCGATGCTACTCTTTTGTTTAAATTAAACTAGTGAAGAATCTAGAAAATAGTTCCATAATTATATAAATAAAATAAAACTTAAATATTTTATTATTAAAGTGAAAAATGTATATAAATAAAAAAATCAGTTATTCATGTTTTATTTTAATATAACCACAATCTCTCTAAAAGTTTTTTTCTTTTTCTCATATGTTTTCTCTCTAAGATTTTGGCCACCTCTTTCATTAGACTGTTGATCGAAGACCATCACTAAACTCTTCACAATGAATATAACAAAACTGCTCTATTAAAATTTTAGTTAGAGTTGCAGAGTCTGTTTTTACTCCTTTTTCCTTTGAGTCAGTTTTGAGTTTTAGTGTTTACCTGGATATATATGTTTTTCCGTGGTGCTTATAGTTTCAAGATTAGTCTATATTAGTTTAGAGTCCTAGTGATATGTTTGATCATTAATATGTGGTACATGTTATAATATCCCTATGTTTCTTTAGGAGTTGGAGCTCTTTGTGAGCATGCCTACTTCTAATTAGATAATGAAAACTAGTTTTTCTTTTTAATAGAACACTAGGTTAGAAGATCTAGATATGAAGATGACGTGGTCACAAACTTCAAATTTTCTTGCATGTTGTTGAGTAAATTAGAGTGTTTTGATTGAGATTGAATGTGAAAGTATAGAGATGATATATTTTTGTTGATTTGGTAAACTAAATGTTGATTGTGATGTGATGAAATGCTTGAAGGTGTTTGAATTGTAGTATGAATCATTTGAAGTGTAAACATTGATCAATCTTGGTTGTTTGAAGAATGCAGTTTAGAAATCATGAATATAGGTTGACATAGGAGTTCAATGGGATTACCAGTCTAACTCTGAGCAAGATGATATCATTTTAGTCTTATATGTTTTATAAAATATAAGTTTTGAGTATTGATTTTGGGTGAAATTTAAGATTATTAGTTTCGTGAAAGATATTTTCGCTCAAGTGAGAGATTTTTGCTCAAGATAGAATATGACAATACAAATTATCATGTCCTTGAGTCCATTTTCGCTCAAGCGAGAAGATTCTTGCTCAAGCAAAAATGGAGTGGAAATCTGAGTTGTTCTCGAGTTTATTTTCGCTCAAGCAAGGAGATTCTCGCTCAAACGAAATAGTACTTGAATTAAACTTGCTCTCAATCTCATTTTTGCTCAGTGATGAGCATGTATTTATTCACACTCAATAGATTTAATCATAGATTATTGGACTATAATAATAAATAAATTCATTGTTTGAATTAATATTCATAAAATTGGGTTTATTTGGGCCTTAACTATTATTTTTGTTAATTTTGTGTTTTTAGAGTAAATGGTATGAAGGAAGCGTCTACCTTATTCGTGCCAAATATACAAATGTCCAAGTTGTTTCTTGAACCAAAACAGAAAACAAATTTTAAGGAGAAGAAAGGGAAAATAAAATCTACAATATCTTAGAAACGGAATTGGAAGCAAATCTTATGCAAAATACAAGAATTATGGAAATTTGGAAATTGTTAACAAAATCTAAACTACAATATTTTCCCAAGATTCCTAGAGCAGAAAAGCCTATAAAAGGACACAAGCATCAAAGAGAAATGAGATAGCTTCATAGCGTTTCCTTAATTTCTTTTCTTCTTTGTAATTCTTTTGTTTTGCCTCTGCATGGAAGGATAAACCTTTTTGGTTGTTTCCTTTATAATTCCCCATTGAGTTCAGAAGTTTTGGTCAATAAAAGTTTTGATTTTTAATTCTCTATAGCGGTTGTTTTAATATTCTAATATCTAGAAAATATGTTTTTGTGAGAGGTTGTACTTGAATGCATGATTGAGAATCTTCCTTATCTTAAACTTTGATTTCTTAGTTAGTTCGCATTGTTCTAATTAATTTCTTGGGCCCATGATTCAAGAGATAGGTGATAAGCATTCCCATGGAGTATACGCATGGAACAAAGTGGGTATTGATTAAACCAGTAGACACATGTTTTACTGGTGAATTTAAGTTGAATTAGATTGGCGCATGTTCAATCTGGTTTAGCTCTATTGGAGGATTGAGAAAGGAATAATCTTTAGAGACCATGTGGAGAATTCAATGGTGGAAGAACTTGGGGATCAACCATTTTTTTAATTTCTATTTTAATCTCTTTTATATTTTTGGCACAACTATCTCAACCCCCTTTTATCTTTAGATAGTTATTACTAACTTTTATTGCTTGCAAATAGATTCTAAACACCGATCTACTAATTTCACTATTGAATTCATTAGGAGACGACTTGGGATCATCTAACCATAATTATACTATCATCTCTTTAGCGTTAGACAAGTCTACGCTGCAATCATAATTGATTTGACTGGTAAACAACAACTATCACTCAAACAAAGCCAATTTTGGCTGAAGCGAGACCAATTTTTGCTCAAGCTAAACAAAATATAAACTTTTAAATTTGCTTTTTAAAGTGTGTTTGATAAATATTTATTTATTTAATTAATTTTTTTATAAATTTTATTTATATATGTAATTGAAAAAAAATTGTTTTATGTGTGTATGTGATTTTCTTGAATATCTTTGGATTGTTTAAAAATCTAAACTTTTGTGTGATTGAATGGTGTACTTATGTATGATATGACATATGAGTTATGTGAGAATGTGATTGAGACATAATATTTTCAAGAAAGGAAATATCGGATAAAGATTGTTAGGATGTGCATTGACTTGGGATTCGTATAGAAGGAGGTATCATGACTCTACTGATATTTTAGAATCATACAGATGAAGATTATCGGGTGATGAGAGTCAAAGGAGGTTCATACAAATGAGTATGTTGAAAGATAACTAGTCTGATTTGTTATATGAATTAACTCGGTCAAATGAGTATGTTGAAGTAACTATGTTGAACCAAGTGGTGTTCAAGCTTTGAAGAATCCAAACCCTTTGAAGGATGTTGAAGACTTGGCTGTGTTTGCTATTACTGAGCTGTCTTAGTTAGGATCTGGGGTAGTTTGAGTTTTGTAATCCACTCTAGATTGAATCCATAACATAAGCATTCTCAATCTTTTAAAAGAAAAAGTGTTTTTCAAACTAAGTGAAAAACAACCGATTGTTTTATACTTAGATGTTTTTAGAAAAGATTGAAAACTGTTTTCAAATGGTTGAGTTGTTAAAACCAAAACAACCGATTGATTCGATGAAACAACCGATTGTTTGTTTTGGTACCATAACAGAAAAACTGTTTTAGCTTTAACTGAGCTTTAAATGCTTTAACTGTTTACGCTCCAGTCTTTAAATGCTTTGACCAATCATTAAATGCTTTGATCAGTCTTAACTTTATCCTTAAATTCAAAACCATCAATTTTGTTTTCAAGATCTACATGGGGTTGGTGTCGACTCAACTTTGGCTCAAGACGACTCAACCGACATGGATCTAGATTGACTCGACTTGACATCGGTTCGGTCCGGGCCAACTCAGCTTGACATCGGTCCAGCCTGGGCTAACTCGGCTAGATATCAGCCTGGGCTGACTCGGCTCGACATAGGTCTGGGCCGGCTCGGATTGACATCGACCAAGGTCAACTCGGCTCGAAATTGGCCTGAGCTGACTCGGCCAGACATCGGTCCAAGCCAACTCGGCTAGACATCGGCTCGAGTCGCTCGACTCGACATCGGCCCAAGTCAACTCAACTCGAAAATGATCTGGGCCGACTCTGCCTGACATCGATCCGGGCTGACTCGTCTCTACATTATTCCGAGCTGACTCGACTCGACATGGCTTGACATCAGCCAAGGTCGACTCGGATCAAAATCGGCCTCGGTCGACTCGACTCGACATAGGTTAGGGCTGACTCGGCTCGACATAGGTTTGGGTCGACTCGACTCGACATCGGCTCGGGTCACTCGGCTCGACATCGACCGATCAACTCTGCTTGAAATCAGCCTGGGCCAATTCAGCTCGACATAGGTCCAAGCTGACTCGGCTCGACATATGTCAAGGCCGAATCGGCTCGACATCTGCCTGGGTTGCTCGGCTCTACATAGGCTTGGGTCGCTCGGCTGGACATCGGCTCGGGGGACTGGGCTCGACATCGGCCCCGACGAACTCAGCTTGATATCGGTCTGGTTCGCTCGGCTCGACATCGATCGAGGTCGACTTGGGTCGATTCAACTCGACATAGGTCCTAGCCGACTCAGCTTGATATCTCTCTAAGTCGCTCGGCTCGACATCGGCTCGGATCGACTCTTCTCGACATCGCCCGGATCGACTCGACTCGACATAAGCCTGGGTCAACTTGGCTCAACATGGGCCTGGTGTCGACTCGACCTTGTCCGAGTGCCGACTCGACTTGGGCTCTTGCCCACTCAGCTCGACTTGGGTCCAGGTTAACTCGACTCGACTTTGACTTGGACCGATTCGACTCGACATGGGTTTATGCCGACTCGACTTGACATGGGTTCGGGCCGATTCGACTCGACGTGGGTTCGGGTCGACTTAGCTCCATATGGGTCCGGATTGACTCAGCTTAACCTGGACCTGGTCAAGTCAAAATCCAACCGAAAATCCAAATTGAATAATCCAAAAATGTATTCAATGTATATCTAATCCATATCCAATTAAATGAATTGGACTTAAAATCCAAAAATATAAATTTGAATTTGAGATAAATTCATTTAAATGAATTAAAATAATATAAATTTGAATAATTATGAATTGGATTTCACAATTTATATTTTTTACCCCACCCTTAAATGATTTTATCCCCAAATTGTTGAGTGTTTTGTGGTGTAACTACAAAATCTACATTGTAGAGATTGTCATAGAATTCCACCACATGTTTATGAATGTCCTAATATGTAATTAGCCAATAGTCTTTGTCAACAAACTTGGTTATAGAAACAAAAAGCAAAAACTAATTTAGATTTGGCCACAGAACTTACTGTTACAATCACACTGCATATACCACATAAGATTATCTCTTTCTTTCAAGTTTATCGAAATCTGATTGTGGGGATTCTATATCACTATTTTTATTGTCACCTATAAAAATATTATTGAAATTTTGTAAAATATAAAAAATATTGATTCAAATTTAAGTGTAATAAATTATAAAATAAATATCTTTTTTAATATAATAGAGTTATTAAAAACAAAGTAGACTTATATTTATGATGATAAAATTTAACGTAAATAACGTATGGATAAAACGTAAACATTAATTGAAATTGAATTAATTCATAATACTTATAAATGCTAAGTGTGATAGAGGAACAAAATATACATTCAATAATGATAAATGTTTTGTGTAATGTCATATTGGCATTTATTAACAATAGTTACTAGCATTTACAACAAACAACATTTTTTGCTTTTAATTTGCATACGAAAACTTGAATTATTGTATATTTGTTATGTAGGATCATTTGGTATTTAGATAAAGTTAATGATGGTAAAATAATTATTACAAGGTAGATCATGAAAACTTGAATTACTTTATAATCAGAATATATAACAAAAATACATTTATTAAAGATAAACTTTCATAAACAATATCTAAATAACTTGATAGTTTAGTATCACATTTTAAAATCAGTGTTTTCTTTTCCCATTCTTTCTCTTAACCTCAGCATCTTTCTCCTCAGCAGCACCTTCTTTCTCCTGAGATGCAACAGTACTGCATAATTTGAAAACATATATATTATAAATTAAGATTAAAATAACCCAAAGAAAATAAAAATCTCACAACATAATAAAACAATACCTTGATTGTGTTGGGTTAGAAGAGCTAGCAGCAAGATTATCCTACATGAGATTCACATCATGCAGAGAAGAAAGTTGAGGTTGAGTAGAAATCAATATTTAATAACAAAATCATTAAAAATAAATAAATATCAATTTTATCATCAAAGTTAAAAATAAAAAATAAAGTTTCTTTTACACTCTAGTAAAAAGTAACTATTTTTACAACTGTGTGAAACGGATGAAATTGAGTTTTTTTTTATCCGCAAAGAATAAATAAAATAAGACACTTCAGAGGTGTTCCAATCCTTATACAGAAAGTTGTCAAGGCCAATCTGCTCAACACCTGACCTACATAAAAACTTCAGACTCTACAAACCATCAAAACAAACTTCAAAATTGAAAAAGAAAGGTAGGCAAAACAGATCCTAGCTCTTATACAAAAAGACGTTTTAGGAATATCTTAACCCTTGTACAAAAAGTGGTCAAGACCAACCCAACACCTGACCTACATACAAACTTCAGACTCTACAAATCACCAAACCAAACCTCAAAATTGAAAAGGAAAGATAAGTCAAATCAAACGAATACAAATGAAACTGGTATCGAGATATCATTATTAAAGAAGAACTCTTACCTGAACTGTGGTTGCAATTTGTGGAGTTGCTTGATGTGAGCAATGAGCAAGCATGGCGTTTACAAGTTTTAACTCTCTTCCAACAGATTTGATGTGACTGCTGAGAGTAAGAATATGACCTAGGGCACCATGAATGGGGTCATTGGCCCACATTTGAGCCTCCCTTAGAATGGAATTAGCCATAACTTGTCTTTGAGAGGGTTCAGCACCACGCATCAATCTCAGCAAATTGGCCATACCAAAAAACTTGCTAGCACTCTCAATCTCTCTTAACCTATTAATGGGAAAATACTGACCAAATTCACAGCTAAGATCGTGACGTTTATGTTGATACCTACACAACCCACATGGAACATTTCTTTGTTCACTCATTGTTTTGCAGAGAAATGCAGATGCTTATGCTGATAACTATGAATATGAATATGAATGAATGCTTTTCTGCTATGCTTTCTGCTAAGCTTTCTGAATGATTGTGAATACAAAACCTCAAACACACCCAATTTATAGAAAGGAAGAAGGTGTTTTGGTTCTATCATTTTGGTCAAACCCCATTTATTATTTTTTATATCACTGCAACAAAATTATTAAATATTAACTAATTTAAAAATAAAAATTAATTGTATTATTAGGTTAACATTATTATATCTAAAGTAGTTTTTATTATTTTACATAAATAATCATTTTATTGATATAATAGACTTTCATCTAGTATGTTTTTAGAGTTCTTCGTATAGTCTAGTTTTTGTTAACACATGAGTTTTAGTCTAGTCCTCTCATATTTTTGTATTTTATTTCTTTTTTTTAATAGTAATACTTTTTTCATGTGATGGTAGATAGTGGTTGTTACTTGAGGTGTCAGCATAGTTGAGATGTCAAGTTGAACAGTGATATCTAACATGAAAGTTTTTATAAAGAAAAAGTAGTTTTTATTATCAACAAAAAATTATAAAATAGTTTTTGAATTGGTATTTAATATTAACTATCAAAGTTTTAATTATTTATTACTTTATATTTAAAATTAACTTTTAATTAAATTAATGATTAATTTATATGAAGTTATTGAATAAAATATTGTACAAGGAACAAAGATGAATTATTTAGTTTGATGATTTTGAGATTTTGGTCAAACCGTATTTATTATTTTTGAGAATTTATTAAATAAAATACTATATGCATCCCACGTTACAAAATACAAAGACTTTTTTTCAATGCTGTACATTTATTTAATTATTTAAATAATTTTCTTGCAAAGATAGTTAAATGTTTACGATCTTGGAATTCACAAATTATTATTTGAAAATATCAACATTTGTTCAGTTAGAGTCTATGTTTTCTTAAAAAGTATGCAAAAACGTCTTTGCATAACTGAAATCTTAATCTCTTTATCGGTAGATGAGTTATAAAAAAATTATATTGAGTAAAAATAATAAGATATATAAATAAAAGAATCATTATAAGAAAATCTTTAAATAGTAATCAAAATTTAGAGAAAGAAAACAATTAGTCACTATATTAACTAAATTAGATATTATTTTAGAGATTAAAATTTTTTTGGTATCTAAAAAAAGTTTCTATTATTAATAAATAATTTTTAAATTAGTATCAAAATTAACTACCTAAGTTTTAGTGACTAATATTTTAGATTATAAATTAGTCTCTAATAGTCTAGTAAAGACTAATTTAGAACATTAAGAATTAATTAAAATTTTGGTAGTTAATGGTTCGATACCAATATAAAAACTATTCTATACATTTTTATTAGTAATAGAAACTATTTTAAATACTAATACTCTTTTTAGTTTATAAAGTGATTTCTAATTTAATCAAATAATAACTAATTATTTTAGTTTTTAAAATTAATTTTTATTTTTTTTTTCTTGTAAAAAAAACCTATAAATCTATTGTTTTAATGTTTTGGTTTGAATTGTCAATGTAAGAAAATCATGAAATAAAAATTAATTTTAGAAATAAAAATTAATTAGTTGCTATAGTGACTAAATTAGAAACCATTTTAGAAACTAAAAAAACTTTTGGTTTCTAAATTAGTTAAATGGTTTCTAAATTGGTAGCTAATTATCTACTAAAGTTTTTGCTAACAAATTTAGAATTGAACGAGATGTAGGTGAATAATTCTAAATTTTGTGAACTTTTGTATTAAATTTTTTTCTTAAAGGAAACGTGTCTCATTGTATAATGATAGTATAAAGAAAATTCTCCATAAAAAAAAGGTGAGTAATAAATTGGAAAGAGTTTGTTTCTACATTTTTGTTATAAATGGCCTATTTAATTGAATATCTAGAAAAAATAGTTTAAATAATTAAGTTATTGATATCACTAATCTTAATATAAGTTTTCATGTCAAGTAATAAAGGAATTAATATTTAAGGAGAAAATTTAGAAGTTAATTATTGAAAAATTAATAGTTAATACAATACATACATAAAAAATGAATTACTTTAAATTAATCTTCTATCTTATTTTATATTAACAACTCAGATTAATGAGTCACTAGTCATAATCTCATATGAAATGTAAGTACAAAAATTCTCTATCTTCTTCATTAATACATATAACTTGTTGAAGAAATAATCTCTTTCAGTCATCAATATATAATAGTATTTAAAATATTGATAAGAATTATTAATAATAATAATAAATGAAATTATTTTAATTGATGTACACACCTTTTTTAGAAATTATTCTCAACTGTATTTTGTTAGCATTAAAAAAATTTATTACTTGCATAGCTATATACAATAGCTCACACTATAACCATTTTTAATTTTTATCTAGACAAATTGATTTTTAATTTACTTTTTTAGAAAAATAATAATAAAAAATAATGTGTTATCCCAACACTTAAAAAAAATATTTCTATAAAATGATTAAATTATAAGTTATTTAAATAATATATAATAAATATTTCTTCATTTATATATATATATATATATATATATATATATATCATATTCATATTTACACGTAATTATGTTATGTATGTGTAGTAAAAGAAAAAGAAAGAAGAATAGATGCAAACTTTCATAAAATGCATCACTATTTTAATTTTCTTTTTGTTTTTCATATTTATTTTTAATATATCAATTAAAAAAAGAATTACAATTATAATTTCTATTATTAATAAAAAATTATAAAATATTTTTTAAATTAGTATCCAATATTAATTACAAAAATTTTAGTTACTAAATAATTTAGATTCTAGAGTAGTTTTTAATTTAAAATTATAAACTAGAAACTAAAGATTAGGAAGTGTTTAATCCCAAAGATTATCACGAGCACTAGAATAATAATAAGCATAACATTCATATTTTTTAAAATTTTAATTTTCTTCATGTACTATATAGATTTAGGTGAATATTTTAACATAATAATTATTAAAGAAATATCTACCACCTTTATCTCATTTATTCCTTTTAATTTTCCTATTTAATTGTTTTCTACTTCCATCTTATAAGTTAAAAATATATCAAACGCTTCATCCTTATGTTTAATTAAGTATACTTTGGTGTGTTTAAATAATTATCTTAAAGGTTACAAAAATGTTTTTACCACCTCAAGACATGGTTTGTTTTAAGTTAGCAATATATGAATTAAACCTATAAGTTTAGTTTAACATTCTATAGAATGACAAGTTTTCTTCATTATTTTAGATTCTACAAAATTTGTATTTTGTTTGTAATGCATATTAGTTAATCTTAGTCATTGCAATTTAAGAACATACAAATAATTTACATGTCCTAATCTAGCATGCCACACATCATAAGAATTAACAATATAAGTAGAAGACCCTGATCCAGATTCATTGATAATTTCAAAATTGTTAAGTGCAAAGAGATCTAGATCACAATATTGTTTCCCCCATAAACACATTATTGTTTTTCATAACAATCTTATCATATTCAAATGACTCTTCAACTCCAACATTTTCCAACAATGCTACACAGATCAAATTAACTGTAATAGACAACACATCACTTAAAGTTAGAGTCTTTCCATATATGAGATTTAGAAGAATTTTTCCTTTTCCTAGAATGAGAGTTGTCTTGGATTCATCGAGATAAACTTGTTCTTCTCTACCCTCACACTTGTGTAGGAGGAAATCATATTTTTGTTTACACAAATATGTGTGGTAGTTCCATAGTCCACCAATAATTTGCTCACATTGATCACAAGGTTCACTTGTGCAACGACCACTTCAATTGTATCTTCCTAGTCCGCTATATTTATCTTAGAAGAATTATCGTTTTTGACCCTATATTTGCAATGAGGTGCATGATAACCTGACTTTCTATAGAAAAAGCAAGTTCCCTTCTTAAAGGTAGGGTTAAATCCATTGGGACAAGAAAATTTAAATATTTTTTTTCTTGTGATCATGTTTTTTCTCATACCTTTTTGGAGTTGGTTTGTTTTCTACCATATTTTCCTTAGTAGATAAAGTTTTAGCTCTTGTAGCATCATATTCCTTTCTATTATGTATTTAATGATAATCTAAGTGATGGGATCTGATAGTGACATTTTGTATGTGTATGTGCTTCAATTGTTGTATGTACTCAGTCTAAGACTGTAAAAGCTTTCCAATAAAAAGTTCTAAAACGAGTTCATTAGGTAATGATATGTTTTCAACTTTAATATCTTGAAGAAGCTTGTGTTATTTGTTGATTTGGGCTTTATATCCTTGTCTTTTATCATCTCCCAATGATAGTTTTCGATAATGAACCTTTGTCTAATGACATATTCGACAATATATTTGAGAATAAAAGAATCCCAAATATATTTTGCTTCCTTTTAAGAGTAATATACATTGAACAAATCGTTAGATAATGCATTGAGCAAAGTGTGATGACATACGTTATTTGCATGAGTCCAATCCTTAATTTGTTTTGTAAGAGTCCTAGACTTTGGTTTGGAATTTGTAAAAGCAAAAACAACTCCATACATGTCTAACTGAGTACACACATGCTAGCGTTTGTAAAACTTCAATTTTTGAAACATTCGAAAACGGTTTCACAAAGATAGTATGAGTTGCAGCAACACCATTTGGCTTCTCCGGTGTAAATTCGGATTTGAGGTTCATGCCCTCAGCCATAAGTCCTTAGGATTGTAGCAAAATGAGGTTGAGAATGCAAACTAGATTGATTTTATAAGGCATGGATGGTAACTGCCCTTAAGGACTTATTTGCGATGTGTTGCGCAAGCTACATCAAGAACTTCTCAGGTAACATCGAGGAATTCAAAATTAGCAAGCAAGTTTGTAAGAGTAAAAATCTAAGACTAAAGAAGTAGGAGAGAATAACAAGTGGAAGTGTTTTCTTGGAGATGAGTAGAGACACATATTTACAGGTGAATGAAAGGTCATAGAACCCCAAGTCTACGGATGAGGAGGAGTATCATTTAGGAGGCGCGTGAGATATGCAATGATGCTAGAAAAGGAGGAGAAAACTTTGTGTGTATTTTCTGTTATGGAAGAATGGCACATCCCTCACAAATCTACAATGTGTGTGGATATCATCATTTGAAACTTTATGTTCCATTTTCGATCACAACGACCCCAAATATAGAATCATCTAAAGGGAGCGAGATGAAATTATCTAATAGTATTTCTTATTTTAAATAGTATTTAAAATTATCTAATTTTAAACAATTCAATTAATTTAATGAAGTACATGAATTTTAATTTCTTTTAAAATTCTCTATCATACACTATTTTTTCATAAAACATTTCAAATTCTTAAAAAAAACTAATTACCCTCTTAAAATTCTCTATCCAAACAAACCTTTGACATACTTTTACATTTTATTTATCTTTATGACTTGAAATTTTGGTGTTTATAGCTTTTTCATATTCTTTCAATTATGTAATTTTTTTTAAAATTTCCCATTTTCACTTTTTTTTAAGCTTAAACTCTTATTTTCTTTTCCACCATTATATCTTTATAAAGGAATACATTTTTGGTGTCTCCAAACTTAATCCATATTAAAACTACTATTTAAAAAAAAATTAATGTTTAACATTTAATAAAATATATTATTTCGGTCCAAACATAGTTTTGTTATTCTAAAATTAACCACACCTACAATTTTGTCATCTTAGTCAAACATATTTATAAGTATATTGTAACAGCATCACAGTTAAGATCAATACCATTAATTCAAAATAAAAGTGATTATCAAAACAAAATGAACCCTTTGAAAAATTTCTATTAGCCAGACATTAAACCCATTTTACAAGTGATTTAGTTTGACATATATATAGTTATACCATCATCTTATGTTCAGGTCTGTGAGTAAACTCAAAATCAATGTGAACAAAAGCTCTTTCAACTTGAGGAAGTTGCTCCAATTTTTCCTGCAATGTCTCACCAATGTTGTGTGCTTGATTGAGAGGCATGTCTTCTGGCAACACAATATCTACTTCAACAAAGTAATGAGCACCAAAGGTGTATGCTCTCACAGTGTCTATGTGCTTCACCTCTTCATGGTGATTCCATATCAGATATGTCAGCTTTGCTAGAAAATCTGGTGGTGCTGTTCTTCCAATAAGAGACCATACATTCTCAATCACTGTCTTTGCCCATATGTTAATTGTGTACAATGCTATCTGCATTGGATATTCAGGATATCATAATAAGTTGATCAATCATGAGTTGGTTTATTGTTGTATATATATATTAACAAAATAATCATGCAAGAATGTCCCTTTCAAAAAATTTCATTAATAAATTATATGTGTATGTATTGGAGATTCCACATTGAGTAAAGATAAAAACATTTATATATTATTTATGGATGGTCCGATAACGAAGGACATTTATATATAATTTCTGGGTGATCCAATAACAGACCAATAGTGGGTGACCCTGATAATACTACAAGAAAATCATTAAATAGAATAACATTTTTAGTCTTTACAATAATATCTAATATAGTCAATATACTAACTAATTATTTTTTGTCTTTAAAATTAGTTTTTATCTAATGATTTTCTAGTAGTGTAAGGTTAACCGGATAAATTCTAATAGAGATATGATAGCGGGTGGCCTGATAAGACCAATAAAAATCTCATTAGAATAGATTTTAAATGACTCTGGTACCATAATAAGAAGTAGACTTTAAGCCTAACTTATCCTTACAAAACTAGCTTATAAAATAAATTTTGCACCACTTATATACTATGAAATATTCTTATGTTTAGTTAATGTGAGATCTAACACATTCATCCTTGTAGAATTGTAGCATGTCAAGTATAATGTATATAACAAGTATAATATGTAAATTATGAGCCCCAATAAAAAAAATTGTCATAGATTCTCATGTTAAAAATTCTCTGTCAAATTTTTAGAATTTGGGTCTTTTTCTCTCTGCATAAACTTGCAACATTTTAGTTAGTCATTGGGAAAACTTTGATCTTATTTAACATGTATGAACAAATAGGGAGACTTGGTTTTCATGTGATAGGATGGTGAAATTTGAACATGAGAATCTCCATTTTATGAAAGGGAAATGATAAGAAAAAGAAGCATGTAGTGGTAGTTATGAACTCACAATAATAGCTCCCATTGGATCAATCCACCAAGAATACTTCACAGCAAGCACAGCAGCAACTAATCCAACTGAGTTAGTAATAACATCAAAAAAATGATCTTGTGCATAAGCTCTCACAATTTCATTCTTAAACCTTCTACAGTAGATCATGAGTATGAACTTCACTATAGTGACAGATGCCATGATCCCAATCATCCATTTCAACTCTTGGGGATCCATTTCAGGCTTAGACTATAAGATAAAGAATGAAGCAAGAAATTAGAAATAGGTGAACTGATAACAAAATCTATAAAGCAGAATACTCATTGCTTCACTTAAACACATCAAAGTTTTCCTTATTCATCTTTTTCTTACTTTGTCCTACAATCACTTGATCCTAACTTTTGTAAGATTACTCAAGAACTTTGAAGGAGTGCAAGCATAAAACAGCAATTTAGAATCACATGAAAAACATGAAACAAAATAGTGAATTGATGATTTCAACTACCTTCGTAATGATTTGTCTGCCAGACTCAATCAAAATCTGCAATCCCAAGGTTGCCATCGCAGATGCAAAAACAATGATACCCTGCACATGTAGAAAGTCTTAATGAAAATGTTATGTCTCTCAACAATGCAATGATTCTTTTGAACCACATGCATCCAATTGTTATCATTCTCAAGATCTATTCTAGACTCGAATTCTCATTTGTTCACCTTATATGTCTTGTTGAGATTATAATTATTGAGAAGTGAACTTTAAGTTTAAGTCAACTTTATAAAATCAATTTATAAAATGAGGTTTGTCACATCCTACGTATGACTATATCTTATGGATGAACTGATAGTGGATGACACAATAGACCCAACACAAACACTTGTTAGGATAAGTTCTAAATGACTCTGATATTATATTAAGAAATTGACTTTAAGCCTAATTCAACTTGTAAAACCGACTTATAAGATGAGATTTTGCACCTACTTATATACTATTAAATGTTTTTATCTCTAGTCGATGTAAGTCAATTTTAACATGTTCCTAAAGAATATATTTTAACAAAAACATGCATTTATTGTATCAAATTTATGTAGGTAGTAAAACCAAAATTTGAAGTAATGAACTCATAGTTTTACACTAAATATATATATATATATATATATATATATATATATATATATATATAACAGCTTACCACTGGTTGCATCCTTTTCTTTCCAATGGGGTAGTGATACTGGTTTGGGTTTCTCATGGCATAGGCAGTGAACCACAATATGAAACCAGACAAGAGATCTAAGAGAGAATCCATGGTGGAAGCTATGACTGCTAATGATTTGCTCTCAAAGGAAGTATAAACCTTTGCTGCAAATAGCACCAAGTTAGCTGCATTTGACACATTCACTGCTAGTCTCTCACTTCTTGCTAACTGCTTCATTTCATCCTGAGAAGAAGAAGAAGAAATCAGTAATTTTAAAATTACCCTTTGGAATTTAAAGAAACAACAACACTTTATTAAGATAAAATGAGCAATTGTTAAGAAAATTTGTGTAGGACACATATGAGAAGTGAATGATTTTGGGTAAGGTCTTTCGGCTTGATGACAATAATCTTGTTTTGTTGTTGGATGCATGTCTTTATTTGAGGGTGTGGCCTCTTTGGTGGGATGAGACAAATGTATCTGGTGGGTTTCTATATCTTGGTCTGGTTTCTTACCTTGATATGTAGTACAATGTTTGTCGGATCCTTAGTTGGTAGAATTTTAGGATCTTGTAATTTGTGGTTTTGTATAAGGGTTGAGACACCCTGAAGTGTCTCTTTTTATTTTATTTATTCTTTGCTGATAAAAAAAATGAGAAGTGAATGATGGTGAAAGAAGAATGAACCTCAGTGAGACTTCCAGGGAAATAACCCATTTCAGTCATTGAATCCATGTCATTATACCCTTCAAGGAGCTTCTGCTGTTTCTTGTAGTATTCTGCAACCTTGCGTTCCTTTTCTAAAACAAAAGGTAACTATAACATTACTAGGAAACAAACCACTTCAGAAACAAAGCTGAATTATAGAGCTATGCATTTTACTAAAACTATTAAAACATATTCATAATAGCATAATGGCAAGATAGAAGAAAAGTTATTTCAGAAAAAAACTCTTTTAGTTCATAGTCTTATAATAGAGGAACTTGTTGTGATAAGTTCAATAGATTTACATTTCTTAGAGTCCAAAATAAAGATAAAACTAAATTCAGATTTTAAAAATAAAGTTTTAAATTTCAATCTTATGAATGAAAAAAAAAACATGGTTAAAAGAAAAAAAAATGTATTAGAAGTGATAAGTAAACTTCAACCACAAATCTAAATGAACAAAATAGGAAATATTTTTTCTATCTAAGCTTTTAGAATCTTAGAATATTCAACAAAGTCTCATATTGAATAATAAGAGAAAAAGTAAGAAATTTATATAAAAATAAATACTTTATATGAATCTTGTTACTATAACTCAATAAGCTTCTTTAAGTATATAAGAGACTAAGATGGTCCACCTTACATTTGACATATCTCGTAAAATGACTTATTTCACTGACTTGCAGGTCTACGGGCCAACTATAAAAAAAATTGTACTTTTTTATTAGGATGTTTCTTCTTGCATCCCATCAAATTTCTTCCTACCTCCCATCAATTTCAAAATTTAATTTCTATAATATAAAAGTAAATTCCAAAAATAAAAATTTATAAAAGAAATTTTTTTTCAGAATAACCTTTTCGAACAATTATTTTATCTTTCAAAATCTAGAACTATTATTTTGATTTCCAAAATCTGATTTTCAAATATGATGGGATTTTGAAAAATATTTGATAAAATGTTGAAAAAAAAACCTTTTTTACTTTTACGTGGCTAGCGTGTTGGTTCACCTCGCACCTGGCCCACATAGGTTGCATGTTATGTTAGAAAGGGCCTAAGTGGGTTGGCGGTAAGGGTGGCAATGCGGACTGGCCCGCCCCGCATAGGCCCGCCCCGCACTTGGCCTGCAAAAAGCGGGTCGGGTTGCTCCGCCCCGCATAAAATTTGCAGGTTGATTTTTCTAACCCGCCCCGTATAAGGATTGGCCTACGGGCTTGTGGGCCAGCCCGCATAAGACATATTTATTAAAAAAATAAATTTTTAAATACAAATTTTGATTTTTTTTTTATTTAGATGCATTAGGTAGATAGTCTCATAATATTATTTTCATGAAACATGCGTAATAAGATGTTATTAAAAATTTCGGAATGTAAAATATGAGGCTACATGAAGAAAATATGGGGGTGTAGAAAAAAAAATTATACATTTTAAAGTTATGCGGACCAACCCGCCCCGCCCCGCACTTGACCCACGCGGGCTGCGAGTTATGTGGAGCGGGCCTAAACTGGCTAGCGGATTGAAATAAACAACCCGCCCCGCGTTTTTTTCAACGGATCACGGACCGACCCGCACGGCCCGTCCCACTTTGCCACCCCTAGTTGGTGGACCAAAATATTAAGCTTGTGCCGAGTTTTTGTTAATGGGATGCAGACCGGCACACCCTATATTGTCACTCTTATTTGCAATTTTGTAAATTGCACTAGAGGATTTTACATTTTTTACTAAAAACTAAAAAGGTTTGCAAATTTTATAATAAAAATTTACAGGTTCCATGAGAAGAATCATATGTTGAAGAATTATATGTTGAATGATAATATTCTTGTAGGCTTTGATTCACTAAAAAAGTATTACAAAAGATTATTTTCCTATACATTATTCCCAATTTCCATATATAGAAAAAAAACTTGTCTCCTTACTTTTGTGTGAGAAACTTCAGCAACTAAGTTTTGATAATATAACGTAAATAAAATTTGTATATGTCCATGTGTAATAAATTTTATCAGTATAAATTTTGATATTATAAAAGTAAATTTTATATTTAATTTAACTTCATTAAATTAACTTATAAGATAATATTCATACCAATTTATATATTATAATTTAGTTATATTTTTAATTAATATTTGTAACTCATGAGAAATTAAAATTAAAATGAACACAAGATGCTTAGTATATCCTCTTACTCGCAAGGAATCACTTTATAACCTATCTTTTTTCAAAAAAAGGGAAAAAAAGAATACTCTACCAAAACAATCACAAAAGCAATAAATAAAAGAGAATATAATAAAAAGAAAAGTTTTACTTATATTCCTCACTCACTTCAAACAATAAGACACGTAATTCCAACAAAATTAAACCAACCAATTACTCCAAAAAGAAAGATAATGAGATGGAAAAAAAAATACATTTTCATATATATTTTAGAAAAATTGTGACCACCACTCTATGTCTTATCTTCATTTTTATTTTTTTTAAATGTAAGTAAAAATGGATGAGAAAAAGTAGGTGTTTTAATTATTTTAGTTACTTAATTTATAATTATATCGAAACAAAATTGATAGTGACTAATAATTTTGTAATTACTTATGATACATGGTCCAATTGAACTGTAAATAAAAGTGTTTGTGATTATTGAAGTAACTCAATTATAAATAAGATCAAATAATATATATATATATATATATATATATATATATAAAAATAAATATAATTTCTTTTCTCATAAATCGGTATATGGTATTATAATTAAGATTAATTAATATAGTATTAGGGTTTATTATAATAAGATTTGTTAAATTTATTGTATAATTTATTATAAAATTATTAATAAACTGCCTATAAATATTTATTCTACGACATGATGTATATAATCCTCACGGTGAGTTATTTTTCTTTATTATTACTTTAATAAATTACATTTATTCTTATTTTGTAAAAGCTAATTCTTTAAAAGAATTTTTTTAAAATACCATAACAACCTGGTTAAACTCTTATGCATAATAAAAAAAACATGACTGAAAGAAAGATCCCCATGTTTAAAGTTTTTTAAAAAGATTAATTTTAAAAAGTAATTTAAAACTTTATTTACCCTTTTGAAATTAATTTGTATAATTAAATTTAATTATACTTCTAATTAATGTGAGATTTAGTTTTTTGAGTTTCAATGGATTTAAAATTGCAAAAATAAAAGAAGTTGTTAAGAAGTAGAAACTTGTACTACAAGAAAATCATTAAATAAAAAATAATTTTTAAAAATCAAAATAATTAGTTGTAATAGTAATTAAATTAGAGACCATTTTAAAAACTAAAAAAATGGTTTTTAAATTAGTTTTTATTATTGTTAAATAGTTTTTAAGTATCTAATCAACCACCAAGATTTTAATCAATTGTTTGGATTTTAAATTTGGTAAAAATATCTTGTTGGCTAATTAGATACAAATTTAGAAATCATTTAATAATAATAAAAAATAATTTAGAAATAAAAATTTATTTTGTTCTTAAAATTTTCTCTAATTTAGTCATTATAACAATTAATTATTTTAATTTTTAAAAATTATTTTTTATTTAATTTTTTTTAGTGTTTACTAAATGATTTTGATATTATCTTAATAAATGAATTTTAAGTTTAATTCAATTTTATAAAACTAAATTTATAAGACGAAGTTTGCAATAAGAATGAAATACGGATCTTCAATCGTAAAAAAGATGAAAATGAAGAGAGAAATTTTCTTACTGGGTTTGGGAAAAAGACCATGAAAAGTGAAGCAAGTAAGGTTATTATGGTGATGATGGGTTGGACTTGGCCGTGGCAACTGAAACTCCTTCACATTCAGTCTCCACGACAGTGATGACAACTCTCCGGAGGCCTCCTCCGCCAGAAGCTGCTCACCTCGGCCGGTCTCAGCGGCGGCGCCGCCGTGTCTTCTACCACTCTCCGACATCACTTTTTCTGTTGGTTTTTTTCCTTTTTGTTGAATCAAATATTTGTTCACTGAATAATGAGCTTTCCTTGTTATATAGGGAAATTTAGGAGGGTGGTGGAATAACACGTGGCACCATTTTCTGAATTTTTAGGGTTTGGATAGAAAGATTTTGTACAAAAAAGTTGCACGATTGCATGAAAGATTATGGAGTACAACTGTGTATAATACAAACTAAGTAAAGAATGATTATTGGATGTAGCCACACTTTCTTTAGTTGGAGGATTGTTTGTTTTCAAATTGGGTTAAATATATTTTTATTTTTAATTAATTTTTTTTCATCATTCATATACCATTAATAGTGACGAATTTTTTATTAATAATTTTGTAGGTCAAAATAATATATTTAAACTAAGTATACATTTAATGTTTAATTTTCATATAAAATTAGTAAAAAAAATTCTTTATATGTTGCAAATTTTATAAAGATAAAGAAATGAAGAAAATGTTCATAAAATTTAAATTTTGTAAACTTATTAGTCCAAAAATTCATCCCAACATAGAGAACAACATGATCATATTGATACTCCAATCAAATATTAAATTGATCCTAATTAGTGTTGAGTGTGAAATGGATAAGATTTACACTTTTTATGACTGTTTTATGTTATATATTTAACAAAAAAAATGTAAAGTTGGTGGTGGCATAATGCAAGATAGTGGAATAGTGAATTGGTAGTTGTAATGTCTCTCTATCTATCCACCAAGTGGCTTAAAGCTATAACAAATCTCCACTAACACTAAAGTGTGTTCAAATTTGTGTGCAAAACCTTCTTCAATAATCTAAATGATAGGTCAAACATTCATGGGTGACGTGTTTATGATCTTCTTCAACTTTTTCATGAAAAATAATATAATGATTCCTATTAAAGTGGGTTTAAAGAGTGCATTATGCAAAAGAGATGAAAAAGGAATGGGATGGGGATGAGGATGAGAAAGACTTGGGGTAAACTACTTTATATTAACATGTTTTTTTTGGTTGTACTTTGGTTATATTTGTTTGTATAAGATATAAAGTATATTTATAGGTTAGTTATCACCCAACAAAGTATAATTACTTACTCATGAATAATATCAACCTACTAGAATATTTTAAGCAAATTAATTGATATTTATTTTTATTTAGATAAGTTTATATAAATCATTTTTCATAAAAATATTATCATCTCATAATTTATACATGTTCTCTAACTATTCTTATTTTTTAATATTTTATTAACTTAAACGTTAGGAAGTCTTTTTTAGATAGATTCGTATTTATTATTTGAACGTTATCATTTAGAGTTCTTTTCCTCATAGTTCATAACTCAACACAAAAATTTTACCATTCTAACAACTTGTGTAAAGATGTTCCACTTTTGAATAGGAATATTCACCACCTATGTGGGGGCTTTGAGAAAAAAAAAAATTCTAAGTCACCATAATTTATGGTTCTTTCAAAAAGTCACACTAGCATCTTCTTTGCATCTAATGATGAGATGAATCTTTCTTTCTTAATTAATATCCTCATAACACATATGGAAGTGTTAGAGAAAAGTTCAATACACCTTATATTGATTTTATAAGCATCAAGTCTCGACAAATGTAAGTGTTTAACATTTTATTTGTATACTTCATCTAGTAATTTGTTACTTAGACGGACAATAAGTACACATACTTCGAAGCATTTTATGGTACAAAAATTGAACACTTATAAATGTTTATTATATGCTTGCAAAGAATGTTTGTCGCTTTATTTCTTACAAGAAGATCTCCTAATAAAGTGTCTACATCAAAGATCTTTAAAAGAATATAGCTGCTCCACGGACGGAATGGTAGTCCTACAAAAGTAGTTGACCTTGTTAGGTCCTATGTTTTACTCAAGTTTGGCAAACTGATATTTGACCTAAACATAATAAGTCATGTTGAGTTTTAGATAGTTACGTAAAAATGATCATGTTGGAAGAAAATAAGTCATGTCATGTTTTAGATGGTTACATCATAAGTCATGTCGTGTTTTAGATAATAAGTCATGTCATGGACAAGTTGTGAGAATGAAACTCCAAATACATTATGTTGGAAGAAAATATGGAAATGAGAAAAAGGATAAGGAAAAATGAGTTTGTAAAATGAGGTTGGTTCATCATCAACTAATACACATGAACACTTTAAGTGTCGTAGAACATTCAAATATGGAGTATATATGCCACTAAACATTAATCACGACACACTCCTTCAAGAAGCCTTTAATCTTGAATTAGAGACTAGACATCCACCACTCCCTTCACTAGTGCATGTTGATCCAACTAAGATTGTCGGTACCATAAGAACATTAACCACACAACAAAAAAGTGTACTTAGGTAAGGATATTGTTGAAGACCTTGTATGATCCATATCCTTAATTTGCCCGCTTTATACAAAAATGACAATGTGGGAAGAGACCAAGGAAGAGGTGGTTACTAAGGTCGAGGCCTAGAAGAGACTACCAAGGCTAAGGACAATGTAATAATTGGTATGGGAAGAAGTCGAACCACGAACAACAATATCAACAAAAAAATCTCCAAAATGTTCATGGAGTAATGCATTTTTTTTAAGGCTTTCCTGAAATAGGAAGTTCAAATTCAACTCAAAAAACACATCTTCACAATGGTAATCAATGGAAGATGATTGATGTTCTCTTTGTCCATATTGAGTCTCGAGTCCTTACTTTACAATGTTGGGCTAGTGTTTCCTTACTTGCCAAAATAAAGTCTTCATTTTCTTTTAAGTCTTAAAAGTAAGATATTTAGTTTGATGTTTTTAGGAGGAACATTCTTATGAAATCACGATAGGAATGTGTTTTGAACTTCTAATGAGTCAGTTTTATTTAAAGACATGTCTCTGAAGTAATGCACAAGGTTTCTTCTGAGTCACTAAGTGAGAGTATCATTAGAGTAACTTCAATGAGTGTTTCATATGGTACCCTTGTTCAGTAAAAACATACACGCTTAAGTGAATGTATCAATTAAGTCACTCCAGTGAGTGTTTTGTCTGATATCCCTCACTCAATGAAGATAAATGTGCTTTAGTATAGGCATTGTCTGAGTCACTCCAATAAGTTCTTTATCTGATACCATTACTTAACAAAACTTTTTCACTTGAACAAAAATATTATCTAAATTCTATATTCAAGTGGTCTTTCGTAGTTTATCTGAACACACACTTTATGTTGTTGTATGATTATATGTATAAATTATATAATTGTATGCTTGGATGATTTATTTCTTTAATTGAGTGAAATGTGATATGTGTGATATGTGTGTATGTGTGTTTTTTTATTTATTATTGGTAGCTTTGTATTTGTTGATTAAGTTTGACCTATTATAAATGTACTCATATGGACACTCTAAAGGTGCATCTCAAATTTCTTCGATTTTTTTGATTTCATAATAAAAATATTATGAAATTGGATCAGTTCAAATAAAAGAAGGATTATGGAGGTTCTTATCTTATTTGATTCATTTGTTTACTTTGATTCATAACTCTTTATTTTCATTTTTATTGTATTATGTATATAATGCAAGAAAAATGAAAATTCTAATTAAAAAAAAACAAAAAAAGGTGTAGAAGTTGAACCTTTAAGTTTTTTCTATTCTATTGACGATATTTCATATATATATATATATATATATATATTTACAATTTGATGTTAATTGATTAAATTATTACACTTTTCGGCATTACAACTTACATTATTGTAATTTGATTTTTTTTTTCTTTTACAAATTTGATGTAAATTTTTATTTTATTTTATTTCTTTCTAAATTAAGATCCTATTTTTCATAGTATAAAAAACCAGTTTGGTAAAAAGTAGAAAAAAAGGAATATTTACATTTTTTTTAAAATCCAATGATTTTCCTTAAAAAAAATTACATTGGATATTATAATATTTTGTACTAAATGCAGAAAAATAGCTATAAAGTATTGAAATTCTAAACAAACATTTAATCTTCTTTATATTTTTATAATTATTGTAAATTAATTTACCTCATTCTTTTATGTTATAGTGAGTTGTTTCACATTTTTTAAACTTTATTATTTTAATCACGACAATAAAGAAATCTAAAAGTGTTAATTAAAAAACAAGCTACAATAATTTCAATTTTTTTTACATAAACAATTATATGTTACTATATTTTACTAGTTACTTTACATATTAATTTAAATATTCTAACAAGATACCATAAATGAAAAATACTTAATATAATTTCAAATACTATTTACAAAAAGGTTTTTTAGTTTAAGATAGTTAAGACATAATTTATTATATCATTAACCTTGTACTGTAGACCCGTTATTGTTTATAGGACAAGAGTAAGTAATAATATTTATAATAACTTAAATTATTAAGTTTCAATTATCAATTCTAACATATAAATACATAATATTTTTTTAATCACTCCATTATAAATATGTATTAATCATTTAAAGACTTCAAAACTATTTATATAATTAATTACAGGTTTATATATATATATATATATTCTGTAACCCCATAATTTCTAATCGCACCCCATTATTTTTTAAAATGACCATTTTATTCTTCATAAATACAATTTTAGATTATCTGTCTGGGAAATCATTCAGAATAAGTTTTGTGAAATTTTTGAAACATGATTTATGAAACGACTTTTCCAATATATGAAATGTATTCTAGAACTAGTTTTCTAAAATAAGATTTTCAGAACAAACATTTTAAAATAAACTTTTTGAAATAACTTTTCTAGAACATATAAGATGCATTTTAATATATAATTTTTAGAACAAACTTTCTAAAACATATATAATATCTTTCAAAACAATATGTTTAGAACAACTCTCTCTCTCATTCTTCTTCTCAATGAATGTAACGAGGATAGAGAACATAGGTGTATTTGGAGAATATCTTTGTTATCTTCTCTTCATATGAGGTGTATTTAGTAATCATAGGAGTGCAGGAAGCAAAGTTCATCTAACTATGTAGGTCAATCCACACCAGTCAAATGTTGACCCGTAAAAACAAGCCAAAGTAATCTATTTTGCCTCTAAGGGAGTTACTCTTTGCACTCCCAAAATTTCTTTTTACACCCCTTACAAATATGAAAATCCTCTACCTTTTGGTTAATGAAAAATAATTTTTAGATTGTGTAATTTGAAAGTCTCGACTTTCGTAGATGTTCTCGAATAGGTATTGGGGTATAGAAAATGATTATCTATTCCTCTTCTCGGTCGGTCGGTCGGTCGTTTCCACACTCAGCTTCCACTCTTTAAGTTCATTCTTCCTCTATTTTTTTACATGAAACAAAACTTCTAAAGTACACAATTTTTAAATTATTTTTTATAAAAAAACTTTCAAATTGTATAATTTGAGAATATTTTAGATTGCGTAATATTTTCTTTCTTGAGTTTAACAACTAAAAGAAAGATTAATTCTTTGTTGGATCCTTCCTTTCTTTACAGAACGAAAAGAGATAAAATGAGAGTGATTCCTTAAAAACTTTGTAGATATTTCTCAATGTGTCTACATTCATGGATGAAAAAAAAATTAGGGTTACCATGCATGAAGTGCACATAAAAGCTATTGGGGAAAGGAATTACCCTAAGAGTGATTGAATGAAGGTGAAAAATGATGCAAAATGGAGGTGGCAACATGCGAAAGGCCAAGACTTTATTTTGATTTTGATTTCATGGCCACACTCAAAGCCACTCAAAATAGTTACCAACGACACAACGAAAGGCTGAAAATTTAGCTTGAGCACCACACACGTCACGAATGCAAGAGACGAAAACAACACAACTCTCTCTCTTTTTCTCTCTCAATCAATCGAATGAAGGGCTAAAATCTTCGATACCCTTTGAGCATTAAAGGCTATGGCTTTTCTTCTATCTAACCTCAAACCCTCTCTGCTTCCCCAAACCAAATCAAAACCCTTTTCCATTTCCCAAACGCTTTCATCAGCAAAACCAACAACTTCTCTCAGTAGTTCTTCTTCGTTCTTCACCTCATGTTCTACTTCGCTTTCCACTCTCCAAACTCCCACCGCACAGGTTGCTCTGGGGAGCACGCCAACGACTGGTGCCAAAGACGAGCATCAGCAGCAAAAGGATGAGTTTTATCTCAATCTTGGCCTTGCTGTGAGGACCCTCCGAGAGGACATGCCCTTGATCTTCGTCAAAGACCTCAATTATGACATTTACAGGTGATTTTCTCATCTGGGTGTTTTAGTTTTCATGCTTGAGATGTGTGATTTTGGTGTTATCTCTGTGTGGTTTGTGTTAGATTTAAGAGGTTTCATATAGGGGGAAATGGGTTTTTAATGTTGAATTTGATCGTTCTAGTAAATGAATTTTCTTCTTCTGTGATTTTGTGTGGATGGGTGATTTTCCGTTACATTTAAGATGGTATTTGAGATGTGTGCTTTTGTGTCAAGCGTGTATGGTTTTCTGTTAGATTTCAAACTTCCCCGCAGGCTAAAACTGGGTTTTTTAATATTGAATTTGTTCATTTCAGTGTTTGAATTTTCATCTATGTTTTTTGTGTGTGTGGTTTTCTGGTTGGTTAAGATGATTCTTGTCAGGGGAAATGGGCTTTTTAATGTTGAATTTGATCATTTCAGTATTTGAATTTTCATCTTTGAGATGTGTGCTTTTGTGGTAGGTGTTGGTGTGTGTGGTTTTCTGTTTGATTAAAGATGTTTCATAGAGGGGGAAATGAGTATTTTAAGGTTGAATTTTGATTATTTCAGGGATGATATAACATTCAAGGACCCTTTGAATACATTTACTGGTATTGAGAAGTACAAATTGATCTTCTGGGCATTGAGGTTTCATGGTAAAATTTTGTTCCGTGAGATTGCTCTGGATGTGTATAGGATATGGCAGCCTTCAGAAAATGTGATATTGATTAGGTGGAACCTCAGGGGTGTGCCTCGGGTTCCATGGGAGGCCAAAGGGGAGTTTCAAGGCACTTCACGGTACAAATTGGACAGAAATGGGAAAATTTATGAACACAAAGTTGATAATTTAGCATTCAATTTTCCACAGACCCTCAAACCAATTTCAGTTTTGGATTTGGTCACTGCCTGCCCTGCAAGTCCAAACCTAACATTTTCTTGGGGTTCTGTGGATTCCAACTCTTCTTCATGGATAGAGTTTTATCAAGCTGTTAAGGACACATTGGATCAAGAAGAGGGGTTGCTACCACAAGATTGTATGGCTACATGTTCATGATGACCACTTAGTATAAACTGTTCCATAGATGATATATTATATACTATAGATTGTAAAAGATTGGTTAGATATGATGAAATTTGGTCAATAGCATAAATAGTTTTTCTCAAAGGACAAAGTGTACATAGATATAGGCAATGAAGCAGAAGAGTACAAGTTGCCCTTTCTGATGTTGGAGGAAATGAATGTTTTTATATCTGGTGAGTTTTCACGGATGAGATATATCTATATGCTATAATCAGAATTTTATAATTTAGAATTGTTTTGATTCTGTTACAGAATGAAATCATATCATGTTTTTCTCTCATATAATTGTTTAAGGATTGAACATATTTGAAACAGATACATTTTTATACTCTCTTTCAGCCTACTTGTAACATAGTTTCCCTGTAGTTAATTCTGTGCATATTTATATATTTGTATTGGTTTAGTAGGTGAGGTGAGTTTGAATAACTCCCATATTATCTTAGTAGGTCACAAAACCGACTTATAAGGAGAGTATTGCACCTGACTTATATATTATAATCTTATGAGGATATACTGAAGGGTATATATCGATAAAAAAATAAAAGACATCTCATCTAAGAAGAAGACATAAAAGCACAAAAATAGGAGATATCATGATCTTGTAGAATCATTGGTCCTTAGTAGAACACTAAGTATACTATCAACATTTTTTATGCCTAGATATGCTATACTCTCTCAGCATACTTTTTTTTATGGAAAACTTTTTATGAGGATAGGTTAACATTAGGTCCAACCTTCAATCCTTAATTGTTTAATCTAGTATTGTGAGTTATCACCATGTACAAATAAAAGATTATTCCTAAATGCATCTCATTTAGGAATCAAAGAGAGATGTTAACCTGGAGCTTTGGAGAAAAACTTTAGAAGTAATGGCTTCTACTCAAGTATGACTTACAAATGTGAAGAAAGATGTTACAAAATCAGATATACTTTCTTAGGTTTTCAAGTTCAACTATTTGAGACCCATATCACAAATTAGGGAAGACATTTTTCCACAACGAATTGCATGAATCTAGATGCCATTCACAGTGACAAAGATGTTGATACGAGTTGAAATTGTACATACAAGTTTTTCTTCAAACAATTAGGTTCGTGAGAAGTTATAAGAAATTTAGATGTTTTGGAATGTCATGAAAGGAACTCAATGAATATTACCCCTTGACACAAATTTAATTTGAATAGACTATATAAGTGTGAAAGCGCTCTTCAAAGAATGTGAATAAAGAAAGCAAACAACAACACAAACTAAAAACCATGGCGGATAGAAAAACATAAGAGAAATATAGACAAATTAGGAAGAACTAGGAAAGAGAAGCATGGAAGGGAAGAAGACTTATATGGAAGGATGAAGGAGACTATGCCACTTAGAGGAGACTTCCAGATGAGTGAGGATTGGAGTCGCCACTCGAATTAACAATCAAGATAAGACTTACCTCAAAGAAGAGCATGTTCACACTTATACAATTCATTTGAATTAAATTTGTGTCAAGTGACAAATTTTATTGAGTTCCTTTCATGTCCCTCTGAAACATCTAATTTTCTTATAAATTGTCACCCTAAATTGTTTGAAGAAAAACTTGTGTACAATTTCAACTTGTATAATGTGATATTTAGATCAAGGTTGATGTTAATTGTTGCTTGAAGTTGAGTGAAATTATATGAATTAGTTTGTTTTAATTCAAAAGTTGAAAATCCAAAACAATTTTATAAATTTGCCTCTATCAATATTCCATCACAAATTCGGTTGCTATTTTTCATAGCTAGTTGTTTTCCATTGTTGTTTTGAGTTTTTGTCACTAGTTTAAATTCTCGTTGCCAATTTATGTCGATAGTTTCGTAGCTAATTGTATTCATTAAATCTAGGATACTTTGATCAAAGAATGATATTATTGTGCTCTAAAATTTGCATGTTTATGATGATGATGTTGTTCATTGGTTTAAATTATCTTTAGAGTCTACCTTTTGTTCATTTGAGTCTTTTGTTCATTTGAGTCTTTGGTTCTATATGTTTCTTAGGTTCTTAAGTCTTTATTTCTATTTTCTTAGACTAAACTGTGAACTTTTCTAAGTATAAACTACTTTAGTTGAATTGGTTGATATTCAAAGATAAAAATTTAAGTGTTTATACCTCTCATTTGAATCATCTTTATAATAAGTTTGGAAAGTGCATAATAAAAAAAATATAGAAGTTCAAATATGAAGAATCCTATTGTGAAAATTCATAGTAAAATTTTAAAGACCACTTGAACACATCTTTCCAAGCTTAGTGTATAAGTGTTTTGATTCTTGAGATGTGGGAAATTGATTTCATGATTGTGGGTGTATTGATTTGTTCTAGTTAAGTAAACATGAATTTTTCATAACTAGTTTAAGTGAATTTATTCCATTCCAAAACATCTAAAACAACTTCTAAATATCTTTATCCTAATGGGTGAAACATTGAATTTGAATACTAAATATTCCGATATCGTCATGAGTTTGTCTTTAGATGTCTCAAGAGGTTAAGAGCTGAAGATATATTTTAAATTGTCTTTGGCATCTACTCCTAAGCGATATGAGACTATTGAGTGTATAGACACATTAACTAAATTATTAAAAAATGATTGAAGTTCTTAAAAAATATTTATCTCATTTTTTGTTTATTTTAATTAATATCAAAGTTTTCTTATTTCTCTTTTAGTTTCTTGATTTTTTTTATTATAACGACATATATTTATATACATCATTCTTTAACATTTTTAATCACATGAGACATGTTTCAAGTAACACATGTAACATAATGTACTTAAACCAGAATATTCAATTTATTAAGTACTAAATATAATTTTTTAACAACAAAAATTATGAAATAATTGCTAACATAAAACCCTAGAATAATTGCTTTGTTTTTTCTTCCATTATCAAACCACTCATCCCTTCTCCAACCACTAAAGACAGGAAAGGAGCAAGTGAGTCTCCCCACCTCAAAAAGCAAATTCTTCCTATACCCAATCATTTTTAACTCCCAACCTACATATTTTCTTAATTTCCAAAAATACCTTTTATTCCAAAAATAAAAATCTGGAATTGAAAATAATTCATTATGAAAAAATAAATCTGGAAGAGGTTATTGTGTTTCGGAAATAAAAATCCATAAACAAAAATCAAAATTCCATTTCAGATAAAATAATCTGGAATTGAAAATAATACATTCTAAAAAAGTAGATCCAGAAGAGAGATTATTGTGTTCCGGAAATGAAAATCTAGAAACAAAAATCAAAAGTCCATTCCGGATAGGAAAATCCATAATACAAAAAAATTATTTTGAAAAAAAAAATCCAGAAACATATTCTGAAAAAGGGGATTCGGAATGTATTTTTATATGTATCCTATTTTTTTAAAGGCATTTTCGTCTTTTTCACTGAAATAGAGTGTAGTGATATGGTGCAGGAAGCAATTGCCATCCATTTTCCATGAAAAACTCTTATGTTGGACTCTTATTATCCAAAATTGATACTTTGCTTGATTTTATACATCCACGAATCTATGATACTCATTTTTCACAAAAGCCAAAAGCCTAAGTGAGTAAGGATATAAAACAAAAAGCTCTAACTTATTGCGTCTTATGCTTTTTTGTCCACCTTAAAAAATACACACAAGTCATTTTTCCTTCTAAATGCATCTATTATCTCATTAGGTATAAGACCACTTTATAAGAGATTCCTTCCCCAATAAAATACACTTTGTAACTAATGATTTTTTTTATTGCAAGTGCATTGTGTTGTAAGAAGTAATATTTTGTTCCTAAGGACGGATATCGAACACATAATGAACAGTTGAATAATTAAGTAAAATATTCACTAAATATAAAACAGAATAATAAAAGTTTGTTGGAATTTGTTATGTTGACAATGATTAAAAAGAAAACAAGACAAAGAGTTGTTGCTTCAATTGGAAGGGATTGGGTTTCATCTTTGTCACGCTTTTGTATTTTGATTAGCATGACAATATTGTGTCCTTTGATCGATATTGATACCCGTATAAAAATCATTTATATCGATTCCTCGCATATAAAATTATTAAGATGTTTCCTAAATATCAAATTTTTGCATATTTATAAAAACAACTTATCCTTAAGATCAAAGTTGATAGCAATTAACATTTCAAATCTATTCCTAACATTCAAACATGTTAAATATTATCGTTTAGGTCAGAACCTTATAAGTACTTTGATGAATTTTTACGGCAAGTGCACCGTATTGTTAGAACTAATAATGTGTCCCTAAAGACGGATATCGAACTCACCAGGAACCGTTGAATAATCGAGTACAATATTAACTAAATATAAAACAAAATAATAAAAAAGTTTGTTGGAATTTGTTGTGATGGCATGATTAACAAGAAAACAAGGCAAAGAGTTGTTGCTTCAATTGGAAAATAGGGATTGAGTTTCATCTTTCTCACTCTTTTGTATTCTGATTAGTAATGATAATATTGTTTCTAGTGATTGATATTGATGCTCGTATAAAAATAATTATATCGATTCCTCACTTATAAAATTATTAAGATGTTTCCTAAATATCGATTTCTTGCATATTTATAAAAACAACTTATTATTAAGCTTACATAACCATTAACATTTCAATTCTATTCTTAGCACTCAAATATGTTAAGTATTATTGTTTAGGTCAGAACTCTAAAAATACTTTTCAATCAAATTTAAGATTCTAGATCAAGAATTAGAAGCAAAACAATAATACCAATAATCAATCAAGAATAAAATATTATGTTTAGAGGAGTGTTGATGCATTCCATCTTTATATATTTTCCTTTTGCCCAATTATCTCCATTCTTCCCTAGAAACTTGAGATTAACACAAATTTGAGAATAAATCGTTCTTATTTAAATCAAAATCATAAAATATGTAAAAAAGTATAATTTCATAAATTATGGGTTATTTTATACTTATTTTAGTAATTAATACCCATAAGTGCCTATATTTTAATATAAAATATTACTTAAATTTGACAATTATCAGTAACTAGCCAATAACTCCATCGAGCACTCAGTCTAGCCTATTGACTTAAACTTTTATCACCACTTTATACCTATGTCTTATTAAGGAGATAAATCTAAACTCTCTTAATCCTTATGAGTTTTCTTATTTTAGTATAAGTGTAATTAGTAAAGGGTTTCCCCTCTTAGAAAATTTCTCATGTAGATAAATTTTTTCAAGAAAATACAATATATTCACCTTTTCATTCTACAACTTATTTTTCTTCCTTTTTCAATTAACCACTTGATGAAAAAAATTTCTATTTAAGACCCCATTTCTAAACCACTTAATTCTAGATGTTTTCCTAAGTAGAAGTTACTTGTTAGTCATTACTTCCCAAAACTATTGTTGTAGCTATTTTTTTTTTTTTTTTACATTTGGCATCCTCTTCCAAATTGTATTATTCATCAATTCATTATTTTGTTTACTGTATCCTTAAGTTTGTCATCAATAATCCCATAATGATTCTTATTCCATTCTTTAACCTAACTTAACTTTTTTTCAGTTTTTCTTTTAGTACATAATCTCTTTCCTATTGTACTTGCATATTCTTCCAATTTTTTTTGACACAATTCTGTATTTTTTTATGTAGGATCCTAAATTTGGTCCTTGTTCATATATCTCCTTTTGACCAATCTTTTGTCACCAAAACCCTATCCAACTTAATTTTTATCTTTCATTTCCTTCTATACTAAGTAAACTTTCTTTCTACATTGGAATATCTTCCACTCCATTTTAACCACAAATTGATTGAATTTCATACTTTTTCATCTCTTTGGAATTCTTCCTATTCACCCCCTTTGCCCATTATTGTTTTTAACACAATTAAAGTCACATAAAGACATTATAGGACAACATTGCTACCTTGTCTTTTGAACCTTAGATTCCTCCCATAACCTCTCCTTTGCTTCTATCTCACATGATGAGTACATATTCATACTAACTACCTCCTTCTTCTCTTCCTTTCATAGTCTTTGTAATGTTATGCAACCTAATTTAAAAAATAATTGATACTTAAAGTAAATAAAAATCTATCATGTATTAAATACCTAAAACTTATTTAAGTTTATGATATTATAAGAAATATTTCATGTAGTTTACAATTATTTAAAAAAAGTGTAGTTTAAATTGTTTATTTCTTTAGGTTCATTAATAATGCTAGATTTACCAAAGGGAGCAACTAAATTTACACATCTTTCAAGTTTTAATGACCAAACAAGTTTATTTAAAAGTGTAAAACTAAAACCAAGTTTAACATAAGATTAAAAAACAATGTTTTCACTACTAAAAGTAAATTATTGAACAAAATAAGAGTAGTATTAGAAACAATAAAAAACACTCTTGATAATAAATTATAATTAAAATAATTATTAAAACCAGTCACATGTAATTAAATTATTTTAAAAACAGTAATGAATTAATTTTGAAGTTAAAAATAATCTAATCATCTTAAATTAAACTATTTTTTATCAACTTAATTATTTTAATATTTTTAATTTTAGCACTACACTAAATATTGATAAAAAAAGGAAGCTCTTTTTCATGACAAAAAAATCATGATTGATGGAATCATGAATAAGAAAATTAGGATTATTAGAAATGAATAAAGCTCCATGAGTCAATATTATCAAAATTATTTATACAAAATATTTATAAAATTAATAAGATAATATATTGTTTTTACCATAATAAATAATTTAATAAAAATAACCTAATAACTCTTTTTAGTATCATATTTTATGAAAAATTATCTTAAAGTGAATACACATCTGTGGAAGGAGATGTGTTTTTGCTAGTTTCACTAAAGTACTTATTTTCTACAAATGTTAATTTTTTTATAAAATATATACCAAATATGGAAAAAAAATCCAATTTAAGAATTAAAAATAATTCTTCTATAAAACACGTTAATCATAATAAGTCAATATAGTATTTGCATAGATTTGAAACATATTTAATATAATTAAAAACAATAATAAAAAATTCCTATTTATTTTATTTCTTTTGTTTGTGAAAAGGTGAAGGGTATCAAAGTAAAAGCACGTGAATTCAAAAATCTAAAGACAAGGGGCGTGACTTTCTGATTCAAATTTCACTCGCTTCAACGGCTTTCTCTGCCTTTCTGCGGCATCGAAGCTCTGCAACACTTCAAACCAACACCTCAATGGTTTCTCTCACGGTAAGGGTTTCACTCTCCAATTTTCACCATTCCAATCTTTACCTTTCGATTATTTCACTCTGCAATTTTCAATTCTCGCAAATCCTGTTATCGTTTTTCTTAGGTTTTCATCATCGATTCTGCCTCTGAATCCTAATTCTTGTTTCGTTCTTGCATGCTTCAGGGAAAGACCAGACTGGGCTCAACTCGAGCCTCTGTGGTCGGTGCTGCCCAATCTCGGCCGAGCGGTATATATGTATTTCGTTTGATTTTTTTTTTCTGTTAATTTTTGTTATTCTCGAAATGTTTATGTGTTTTTGGTTGGTGTTTTGTATGTATATCGAGCAGTGGGTGGTAAGAATTTCAAGGTGTTTTCTGAAATTGACAGGACTAAAGCTGGTGACGGGAATACGTGAGTGTTTTTTATTTTTTTTTGTGATTGAGAATTTATAGTGAATATGTATATGTAAGTATTTTGTAGAACTAATTTTGATTGTTTCTGTAGGACTTCTGCTAGAGGAACAGGTGCAAATCCAAGGTATGGTGCCTTAGTTGACTTCAAATGATGTGCTTTCTGCTCCATGGGTTATTTTTAGGTGCTGAAATCATGAACAGCTGTAGAAATCTAATGTTGTCAAAATGATTTTGATTAATTGTTTGTTTTTATGAGATATCAGATAGATAAGGAAGCCCTCTACTGAAAGGGGTTTTAGATAGCTGGGCTTTGAGAATTCAACTTGTTTTTAACTGCCTCCTGTAGTTCAAATTGGACGGGCTTGTCTCAAGATTGTGTCTTTTATACGGTTCATATGAAGTCTGAATCTGCTACCTTGTTTTGTGTTTTTTTGTCGTTGTCTGAAACAGTTGTTTTTAGTGAAACTATGCAACATATTGCAGAATGATATTCATTTCTTGTAGATGTTCTTATATGCTTGAAATATGTAAAAGCACTGTAGTGATCTATCTATATGACCTTTGCAATTTATGCAGAAGGAGTACCGGGGTAGCTAGCAAAGGGGTTATTCTTAATAGTACCAGTAATCTAAAGGTAATAAACATTCTGAACTTCTAATACTTTTTGAGGTCTAAATATTTTGTATTCTTGAGTCTTTCCTTGGTTACACTCCATATGTCTAACTATTATGCAACTTTGATGGTGAAGGGTGGTCTCAAAAAGAGTATGGATAAAAGTAGTGGCAAATATGGTACTTCTTGTAAGTATTAACTGAACTCATTTTGCGTTAAAATTATGTGGAATAACACACTTCTCATTTTCACATATTTTGGCTTGTAATAGCAAATACAGCTGTCAGAAAGGCATTGGCTGATGTTAGCAATGTTCAAGAAAAATTCACTGCAGCTGTTGGACATACTAACTCAAAAATGAAGTAAGAATCTTATTTATGGTGGATAGAAAGAAAGTTAGAAGGGAGGTCGTAGTATTGCACTGTTTAAATAGAATATTTGCAACTTATTTTTGGATACTTATCTTGTATAGTTATATGAAAATTTCATATATATTTTTTCTCACATATCAACCTATTTAGTCCAACTATTAATGTCATTCTTTTGTGATATGTTTTGTTTTGGATTTTCTGATGGATTGCTCGATAATATAAAGTGGCAGCCTCAACATTTTTCACCTTTGATTTTGTTAGAATATCTAGAAAACTTCTCATAATATTTTTACTGTATCTTAGAGTGTATTAATATCTCTTAGGAGTGGTCATGGTTTTCAATTTCATGTTTCGTGGATTTTTTACTTATTTAATTAGGATTGAGAGTCTAGTATTAGTAGAAAATAGTGGTTTATGAAAGCATTTTGTCTCACGTCATATCACATCAAGAGTCAACCTTTCTCATCCATGCTGGAACATGTTTGCCCTAGTTATATCCGGTTATATCCAACCCACTTGTCCCATATGGTGATATCCATATATTCTTTCTTGTCAGTCTTGTCATTACTTCTATCCAATGTTTGTTCCTAGACAATATCTAGCTTAATCCTGATTTTGTCCTGCTTCTGTCTCAAATGTAGTCCAAATCCAGTTCTGCTCCATTTTGGCGCATCATTTTTAATTTTCTTTTCTTGTTAAATGTAACAACAAACTTAGTAGTTAGCTTTGGCTTTTGAGGGGCCAGCAAATATCTTATATATTGTATCTTAAATTTGTTTTTAGTATATTAAATGATCCCTTAGGAGTGATTTATATTTCATAGTATGTTAAATGATCCCTTAGGATTAGGAGTCTATATTAGCATATAAGTAGGGGGTTAGTGTTTATATTTTTTTTATATCATCAAGTCATGTCTGTTTTAGATTTTGAGTAGTTTACCTCTCTTTGTTCTTCCTATCTCAATCCTTCAATTTCAACAAAATGTCAAAAATTAACTACTCAAGTTGTTTGGTGAATGCACCCGAATAAATTTCTGCACAGAAGAAGAAAGAGGAACAAGAAAATTGTGTTTCATGAAACACTCTGTGAACAGCATCAGCTGGATATACTTTTGATAATGCAGCGCCCCTCCCTTTTCTTATTCTTTTTTACAAACTTATAATAATAATAATATAAACAAATAAATGAAAATAAAATTAATAGTATTAATAATAATATTATTATTATTATAAATAGTACCACATTATTTTTAAAGTTTATTTTTCATTTTCTCTGTTTTGAACTAAACAACTTCTATTTCCATCCCATTTTTCACCTATTTCTCTTCTCTTTTCTCACCTACCCTCTTCCTCTTCTATTTCTTTTCTCTCTATCAAACACACCTAGTCTTGAAATCACATTAAATCATGTTAAGTTTAGATTATTAATCAGCTTGTTCTTTCTTTTTCCTTCTATCTATATCCTATATTTTAAAAACACTTAAGCTGATGGGTAAAATCACATGAATATGTTATAATTAAGTAACTTAGCATACCTTCTCACACAAGAGATCTTTGTTCTTGATAAGTGGACAATGTACAGAGACCCGTCTTATCAGATTGAAGCTTAATATTCCCCTAGAAGAATTGGGCCAAAAACGATTGGTTAATAGCTTTCATATTTTTTTGTCACATGGACTTTGGCATTAAAAAGAATTCAATCTCTAGACTCTTCACTTAATAGAAATTGATCTTATGATGATGCTTCACGTAATAGAATTTGATTCTGTGATATTGGTTTTTCTCAAGCAGACATTGATGCAATATTCTCTACAATTGCTTGAATACGATAGTATATTAATTCTGTCTTTATTTCCTCTAATGCTTGCTTCATTATTTGATTTTGTATATCTTATGTGCCTTTATAGGGTTTCAGCAGGTTCTAGTACCAAAATAGTGGGTGTATCTTTGAGGAAGTCCATCGTGGTATGTTAACCACTTCTCTAATTTTTCCATTTTTCTGTTAAGCGCATCTTTTTTTTTTTTAACTTGACAAGTCCTTTATGTAAAGGAGTACTCCTTTTACTCGTGTTAGTTAAAAACTCAATATGCCAAAATGACCCAATCATGAAATTTTGGCTGTGCAATCTATTGGCTCTACACTATTATGAAGCATTGATAATTTTTCTTGTTTAAATTAGGGAAGAGTGCAAAGAAATACAAGTAAAACTGATGTTCAGTTAGATTCTCTCAATAAAGGTGACTGATTACCCCATAAATATTTTTATTGTATTTTGTATGTTTAGAATGTCATTTAGATGTTTTTCTCCCTTCAGATGATCAGAAGAATAATACAAAAGGAGGCCAGTCGGTTTTTTCCACAAAGGACAGGTACTTAGGATACTGTCTTTTGTTTATCTCACATTTCATAGGATATTAAAGTTATAAATGGTTGGTTTTTATGCTTCTAAGCACTTCATTACAGAAATTATATTGCCTTTTATTTTATATTTTGCAGGTTTACATGGAAGACTACAGCTACAAGGTTTTTTTAATCTTTCATTTTATTGGTTCAAGTGAGTTTTATGAGTAACGTGAACTGAAACCACTATATTCTTTGTCTCTTCCAAGCAGTTCAAGGAAGTCTTTACCAGTACCAAGGAGGGTAATCAGAGAAGATACGAATAAAACAAAGGTAATATAATCTTGTTATTGTTTGTCTTTTCTGGTGGTAGAGAGTTGCAATAAATATAGCTGTGCTTACTCAGATTGCCATATTTTTCATTTTTATTTTCAAAATCCTTTTCCCTTTCTTATACTTCCACTTTGCTTCCTTGCAGGAAAATGTTAGAAGTTCCCAAACGGCAAAAGGCCAAAGTGGTCTTCCCTGTAAGCAGTTGTGGCATAGATAAGCACTTTGTAAATGTCAATGAACTGACATGTACAATGTTAATTAAACTTAATATGCTATTGATTTCAGCTAAGACAACAACAAACAGAAGAGATAGTTCCCAACTGATTAATGCAAGAAGCCATTTATGGAAGAATCGAGTGAGTGATGGTTTTGTTCTAACGTAAGTGATAATTAATCATATCATTAGCTTAGTTCCTGCTTCCTCTGTGTAAATTATGCACTTCTGGTACATTTTATCTGTTTGATTAGCTTGAAGTTGCTGAAATGGGGAATCTAGCTAGTAAGCCTATTTAATTATGAGATGATGTCTAGAAAACTGATACTAATTAGCTGCATTGATGACACCGTGCATTCTGATGGGCCAAAAAAGGAGGCACATGAAAGCAGTGATATTTATGATTACCCCCTTTTTAACTAATCCATATTCTACAACGTTGTTGATCTTTTTGACTATGTAATGCATCCACAGTATCTGTCAAATGTTTAAGCTGTTTCGTGAAGGAACATGAGTATTTTAGGGAATGTCAATTAAGTAGTATTTTTAAATCGCAAAATACTTGTAATACTGCTGTATTTGCTGTCCCTAACTCACAAACTCATAGAGACAAGTTCTTTGTGCAAACTAGAAGACAATAAATATATCTTTCTATTAAAAAGAAAATGTAATTGCTCCTAAATGTCTGCTGTGAACTGTCACCGTGACAACTAATATTGAACATTTTCCGATATTAAGTAACTGCTATTGACAATTTTAAACATTCTGATATCGAATTACTTCTACTTTCTAACAATATTAGCCATAACTGCCCGTATTACTACATTTAAAAGTTCTTAACATGTCCCCTCAAATTAAAACAGTGGCCTTGCAACATATTCAATGCACGGGCTCACCACCCTAGTATGTGCTGAGATACAGATGGATGATATTTTATATTTACATGTGTATCTATAAAATAGGAAATCATTATTTTTGTTATTTAAATTATAGCTGAAGGCCTGTTTATGCTCATCGTTAACAACTAATTATTCTTAATAAAAGATTAGTTATCAATTGATAGATGATACTTGTAATTATTAATAATTAATTTCATGCAATTCACCTGTGATACAGGGTTCAGCCTAATGTTTTGCATGCATCCTCAAGGAAGTCTGCCAAGGTATGTTGGCTGCACTCTGTTGTCTGTAGTTTCTTTACTTGTTTGACTAGTACAGCAGTGGTTCCTTGGAATTTATAACTGTTGTGTTTATTTTGCATTTTACTTGGAAATTCTCTGATGCTTGTATAATTGATAAGGCTGAACAGTATAATGTAGTTTGTTGAAGTAAAATATAGCAGAAAACCTTTTAATTTATACATGTATATGATATGATTGATACATGCATTGATGTTCATGCTCTAATATTATGCTTGGTTCATTTAATGGCGTAAGGAACTGTCTTCTCAGTCAGTAATTTCCTCGACATTTTGATTTTGTTTCTCAACTTTGTGAGAAGTAATTGAAGATCTGTTGAGTGTGAACTTGAGTTTTACCTTGTTCGTTACAGCCAATTGTTAAGACCATACTCAAGGCTTCCATTGCGCAAAGGACATCAAAATCTCAGTCCATATCAGCTCAGAGAAAATTAGAATCAACTATTGCAACTTCATCTCAGAACAAACCCATATCAGCTCAGAACAAATTAGAATCAACTAGTGCAACCTTATCTCAGGAAAAAGAAACAGTTTCTTTGTCTCTTCCTGGGAATGGTTCAACAGTTTCTGATGATGCAAATCAAAGACATCTTCATCTTCCATCTGGAGAGAGCAATCTAAGAACAGATTTTTCAGAGCTTATTCCAAGGAAAAAATCCAGCCGCCGAAAATCATATACAACTTCATTAATTGAGGGATCTAAGGTTTTGATGCTCAAACGAAACTACTAGTTTAGTTTCCATAAATTTAAATGACACTTAGCCCTTATTTTGCAGTTTCTCAAGGAAAGTGAAGTTAGAGAGCAAGATAACCTACCCAATATAGATAATAAAGGCAATCAACTTGAAGTTTCTGAATACATTGATGACATATATCAGTACTATTGGGTTACTGAGGTAATACTCATCGTGCCTATGATGTCAGCTCTTTTTTATGTTATCCTCTTTGTTACTCATTACTCTAGAATATACTTTTCTTTTTCTAGTTTAGTAAATTTCTTCTTTGATGTTCTTAGATGTATTTGAGAGGTTGATAATAGAACATGGATGGTTGAGAGTTTGATACTTGTAACAACCATGAGAGGTTGATGCTTGTTCTATTCTTTTGCTAACAATCTTTCTCCAAGTGCACTCATGTCACAGTTGTAGTTTTTGAAATTCTTCTTGAAATTTTGATCTACTGTGATTTTTTACTTTTAGAACATCTCATCTCATAATCATTAGTCTCTGCGTGCATTGAATTTTCCAACATATCTTCCTTACTTTTTTTAACCTTGATTCTTCTTCCAGAATAGTTCCAGCTGCATCATGTCTACGATTCAGCTATTTTTTAAGATTTAAACTTTGTTACTTGTTACTGTAGAGAAATAATTTTCTTTTTATAGTTGAGTAAATTTATTTTCTTAAGAACATGCTTGTCTCTTTCTTTCTATTTCCCTCCCATTCCACTGTAGGCTTTAATAGCACCACCAAGTGTTGGAATTAGTAAATAATTTTCTACAACAAACATTTTAGATTGTAAGCTTCCAAGGACTATGCATTTAGGAATAAAATCCCACGTCGGATGTAAGTAGTAAACATTTTACTTTGTGATGTGCCCCACTGCCTACATATAGAAGCTTTGGTGGATCCTTTAAATCATCCCAAAGTCTTCCTGTAATAATTTACTTAGAGAAATTATTTATCTTGAGGTTCTTTTATTCCTTTTTACTCTTTTCTTATTTTGGCTGCTGACTTATTATTTTTTACTCTAATGGTGTACCCAACATAAGCATTTCCCAAACTTAACTGCATTGAATATAATTTAAATTTAACAATCTTGCAGCAACTATCATCATCAGCACTGCCTATACGCACACTGACATTCAATACAATCATTTCATATCTACAGTTTTTTATTTATTTAAAAATCCTTTTATATGGAGGTCTTGATTCAATTGCAAATTTATATTTTGATGTTTTACTCTTCTTCCCCCCATGTTCTTGGATAAGTACTTTATTACATTAACAGAAAGAGATGATGCAACCTTGTTCAACATCTGTCATCGTCCAAATGACATTGTTTAACTGATTTTGTCACTTCCTTTTTGGTGTAATCATGATACCACTGGGCTCATCTATATGAATTTATATTTTACCTTTTATCAATATTCTCTGGTATGAAGTAATGTTTTTATCTAATTAAAATTTGCTTTCAACTGCAGGCACGTAATCCAGCTCTAGCAAATTACATGTCAATTCAGACGGACATTACACCTAGTTTGCGGGGCATTTTGATCAACTGGCTAATTGAAGTAAAGGATTTCCCTCATCCTTCAAGATGGCTTTCCTCTCAGCATGTTGTTTCCTTTTTCTTGTTCTACCGATGACTTATCATAGTTATTTTCTTTGTCTATCATTATTGGCTATTGTAGGTACACTTCAAATTTGATCTGATGCCAGAAACACTGTATCTTACTGTTACGTTGCTTGATCAATATCTCTCCCTGGTGACTATCAAAAAGACTGATATGCAGTTAGTTGGTCTTACAGCACTTTTGCTGGCTTCAAAGTATGAGGATTTTTGGCATCCTAGGGTAAGAAGCCATATTTTGAGCATTACTTTTGAAGAAAAGATGGCATGCTTTATCTGGCTCATTTTTTTTGTTGCATTTGTTCCAGGTCAAAGATTTAATCAGCATCTCTGCTGGGTATACTAGAGATCAAATGCTTGGAATGGTGAGCAGTGCATATTATTAAGCATTTCTGATTGCACTTCTCCCTTTCATCCTCATGTTTAAGAGTGAACTTGAATCTTGATATATTTCATAGCATATAATGAATGGCTTAGCAAATTGGTGAAGTTTTCATTCAGATAATACGAATTGATCGCACTATTTATTTTGTTGAAAAAATGAAAACGAGGAAGTTTATACCAATTGATAAATTCTAAATTTTTCCCTTTGTTCAATTACTTAAAGTTTTTATTCTAATTTGTTGTATGGTTCTCTGTACAGGAAAAACTTATTCTTAGAAAATTAAAGTTCCGTCTCAATGCTCCTACTCATTATGTTTTTTTGGTGCGGTTTTTGAAGGCTGGACAATCAAATAAAAAGGTATGTAATTCAGCATGCATGGTCTTACTGCATTACTTGCATACTCTTGATTGTACAAATTTAGTTTATCATTGCATCTAGGCGTTATGGTTGAAAAATCAATTTGGATATGAGAAATCATCAGTCTTTGCAGGTAGACATCAAGTTTGATTTCTAACATTTTGTCTTCAATTTATTTTTCCAGATTGAACACATGGCATTCTTTCTGGTTGACCTGTGCTTAGTTGAATACGACGCTTTAGCATTCAAGCCTTCATTACTTTCTGCATCAGCTCTGTATGCTGCACGGTGTACTTTGCAAATAACTCCACCATGGACCCCATTACTTCACAAGCATGCGCGTTATGAAGTTTCACAGCTCAGGCATTTACTCTAACTTTTCTTTGTCACTTTCAAATTAGTTTGAGATGAATTCTATTTTTATGCTGACTGTGTAAAACACTTGTTGTAGGGATTGTGCGGAAATGATTCTGAAGTTCCACAAAGCTGCTGGGGTTGGAAAGTTGACAGTTGCATATGAAAAGTACTCTAGACCAGAACTCGGTAAGGTTGCTGCAGTGAAACCTTTGGACGTTCTTCCCATGTGATTTGAACTGTGCTTGGTATTCCTATAAATTCTCTTGGCATATAAACATGCATTAAGATAGGGTTGCATCAGGGAAACCGTTGGATGTATTTCCTCTGTGATTTGAACAGTGCTCTAGTTATACATCTGTAATATATGGTATTCCTATGAACACTCTTGGCATATAGCATTTCTTAACATAGGAATTAAATTCGAAAAAATCTCGAGGTTTTATTTTGGTCGAGGTTTTTTTGTTAACAACCTTGGTTCTAGTTGTAATTGGGTACTTTTGTTCTTATGAGAAACAAAGAAGCTGTGATATATTACTGTTAATGTTCTTGTAAGTTCAATCTATATGGAATATCTATTATTATCTTTTCAGTTTAAAGAGACATTCACCCGTTTATCATGAAATGGAAGTTGATGAATTTATTTGGATAATTCATTTACAATAGAAATGATTTATATTTATTGAAAAAAACTATTCATTGAATTATTAGTAGTGGCATCAAATGTAGCAATCACCTAAACTACTTAATTTTTGTTAAATAAATTACAGGTTGATTTTTTTATCAATTCAGTGAACAAGATTTTCTAAACATTCTTTCAACATATAGAAAAATATTAATGAAAAATGAAAATAAAGAAATGGAAGGAAAATATTTTTTAAGTTATTTGATATTAAAATTAAAAATCATTACTATTTTTTATCTTTATTATTATAGTTATTATAAAACTAAAAACTGTAAAAGGAGAAAAAAATGAAAAGTCGTTATAATTGACTGAATAAATTTGTTTGTAGTTACTTATATATTTTTCGACGGAATGAGTTTTGTTCAAGTTATTTGATAATAAAATTAAGGTATAATTTACATTTTTATCCTTATATTTAGGATTAATATTAAATTTATTATAATGGTTTTTAAAAAAGTTAATTTGGTTTCAATAATTTTTTTAAAAATATATAATTTGGTCTCTTCTGTCAAATTGTCACAGGATGTGCTGCTGAGTCTTTGACCACTCATAACTTTACTGTTATTTATCTTTTTTAATCTTTTCTTCTATTCTATTGAATGTTCTATAATACTTCTAAAATCAAATTCATAATGTTTTCCAATACTTTCAGTGTTTCCAAAAGCTTCAGTGTTTCCAAAAGCTTCGGCAATACCCTCAATGTAAAAATTGTGAATTCAAATTGTGGTTAAAAATAAAGAAGGAGGATTGAAGAAAGAGAGAAATAAAAGGGTGAATTTGAGGGTTAAAAAATGAGGAGGAAATTGTTTTTTTACTGTGATGCAAGATATGATAAAATGATGAAGAAAAAATCATTGTTGCAAAAGTGATAGAAAGAAGTTGGTTAGAGTTAGGAGAGAAAGAGAAGAGAAAAAGGTTTAGGATTGAAATTGATGAGGAGACTTCACATAAAACATAATAAAAGTGTCACTTGCACTTGCCACATCATTAACAATTAACAATTATTGTTCTTGATAAAAATTTAACAAAAATAATTAAATTACATACTTCTTATAAAACTAAAAACTGTAAAAAGAGAAAAAGAAAGAGTGGTCATATTATATATAAATTTGTATATAGTTATATATTTTTTAGAAAGTATTTTTCAATAAAATAGTTAGATTTGTGGTTTACATTTTTTAAAATACTTTTAGTTATTTGTACTTACCAAACCATCTATTTTCATTTTTTATTTTATATCTTCCATCCTTTATTTTTATCTTGTTAAAATAGTATCTTTTTACGTTTTACTTATGTACTTTTTACGTTTTACACATATCCAAATTATACACCACCAAAGTTAAAATGTCTATGATATGTACTTTTGTTATAACATTTTGTAACTATTTTGGATATTTCACTTTTTATTAAATCAAAATAGTAGTAAAATACATAATGATATAATATTTATATAACAATAAAATTATAATCTCTAAACTATAAAATAACTATTTAATTTTAATCTTTTATTTTTTTTAAAGTATATTGTTTTAATAGAGATGTGGATAAATATAGGTGTTTATGTTAACAATATTTAACTAGATTTTCTATTCAGTATAAGTAATTATTTTGCTATTTTATTTTTATAATATAAAAATTCAAAAAAACACCGATAAAAAAATACAAAAGTTAAATAAACACAATAAAACAAAAAATAAAATGAAAAATAAACTAATAGATAATGAAAAAAGGATTCCACTTATATTAAAAAGAATAACTATCCATATTCTAAATACAATGATAAGAATATTTAACTTTATTATCAGTTTTTCTTTTCACAATATAATTCTAATATATAATAAATAATATATTTAATTGTTTTATTTTTAAATAAAATATAATTGTTGAGTTTTCTTATTTTCTTGCATACTAACCAATCGCTGGAGAAGAACTCGGAAGAAGAAATGAAGCAGCTTCCAACGTTGCTGATGAAGTCACTCTCTGTTTGTTCTCTACCAGCTTCCACAGCCACCCTTCAACAAATTGCTCTCCATCAACCAAAAGGTTTCATTTTTCTCTCTCTCTCTCTGCGCGTGTTATGCATGTATTTGGGTTTTTTTGTTCCTCAGTGAGAGAGTGAGATTTTTGTGATGTTGGGTATGGAGTGGTTCACTAGTTAAATTTAACAACTTTTTTAAATTAAAATGCTTGTTGAAGAGAAGGGTACCTGAATGGGGGTTTTAAGTTGTAGTTTTTGTAAATCGAAGTTGCGGGAAATTATGGGCAAATGTTGTTCATGCAGTTACAGAGAGTTTTGTACTCATATTTATGGGCTAAAAAATGTAACTTTTTTAAGGAAAATGTGTAACTTTTTTAAGGAATGATTATGGATTAATAATGTTTTACAGAGAAAGCAGGAGGTGCTATGGATTAGTTCAACAGTCATAAATGGGAAAGTCATATTCTTTTAAACTCACTGAATTATTTTATGAATAGTTTGGGTTTGGTAGGTGTTGCAAAGGTTGTACTGAAAAAGGGGAAGACACAAATCTTTAAGGATGGCAACCCAATGGTGTACAGTGGAGCTGTTGATAGAATAATTGGGCGGCCACCTCCTAAGACTGGAGATGTTGTTCTTGTAGCAGATGGGACTGAGAAACCAATTGGATGGGGCTTGTATAACTCGGTTTCTATGTTCTGTGTTCGGCTCATGCAGCTTCAAGATGAAGCTACCAGGTTTGTATATTATATATATGTGTGTGTGTGTGTATGTAGTGTGTTTCTTGGCAAGGGGCTACCTTGATAAAACCAAGATAAGAATCTAAAGGGTACAAAGAACTCTGATAAGAACCTTGGGAGAACAAAACCACAAAAGCTTGCTGTTGTAATTGGAGAGTCCAAGGTTTAGAATTAAAAGCCCCACATTAAAATCCTACTCTTTCAGTGTAGGACTCAAGTCCTATACCTTGCACTTGGATTCTAACATTCCACTATGCTCTGCAGCCTTGGTGCTCATGCAAGTTGGCTGTACACTAGCCCTTTGACTAGTCCTGGTTGACCATTGTAGTGCATGCGTCACCAGCTACTGCACTCATTTGCAGATATGAGACATGGTGGAAAAGGCTTTGATATTGATTGATAATTATCAAAACACTCGAGGAACTCACCCTTCAAAGATTACTGTTAAAGGGGAAGAGTCAAACACTTGAATACTCTTTGTGGAACAATTCACTAATTTACAGGAGGACAATCCCCACCTTTCAAGCCGGTTTTGTGAAGATGAGTTAAATTTAAACTCACTTCCTAATAAAAACCCTCCTTTGTAGCCCTTTCTTAGATACAAAAAGTAACTCTAATACTAATTGATAAGAAGTTCCTTGGGGAAACCACACCAGAAAAGCTAACTATTGTGATTAGAGAGCTCAAACCCCACACTAGAATGCCAGATTTGCAATATTGGACTCAACTCCTATACATTGCAATTGGATCTTACAAACCCATAGATAATAAAGTTCTAGATAAGTTCTAATAACATAGCCAAAACGTGATTTGCCTAAGCTATGAAATTCTGATCAAATAAAAAATCTTAACATGATAATATTTACCTAAATATATTTTCCTAAATTTTATAAGAATTGCAATAATTCCTAAATAACAGAATAATTCGTAAAATTGCTTTTCCATTGACATCACCTGACCTCTGATCATTAATTCTTGATGAAACAGCGATTCAAATTGTGCACTGAATATGGAGAAACTGATTGAAACAAGAATTGATGCAGCTGTTGAAGTGCGTAGAAGGTTGGGTCTTCCATCAGTCCACACAAATGCATACCGTCTAATCAACAGTGAGGGTGACAGGTGAGAGATGAAGGTTTGAACTTTTCTTTTTTATGTTTCAAATTGTCAACTTTAATGTACCCTATCAGGTGCTCATTTAAGCTAAAAAATATGAGTCAGAAGATGGATTTGAAGGAGGGGGAAATGGTTAGAGTGGCAAAGATAAAGGGGAGGGAAATTTGGGGAAATGGCAGGGAGTCATTGGGTGTGTTTTTGGTGGAGCCTCTGGGTGTGAGTGATTCTCATCTAACTTGGATTATTAGAGTTAAGTATGCTATATGTTAAACTTCATTTCATGATTTTCTTTAATAATACACATAGCATGCTTACATTTACCATTATGGCTACTCATCACTTTATAAATTAATGTATTTTATCTTCTTGATTTTGTTAAATGGGAAAGAAAACTGAGACAAATAGTTCTGAGACCACGTGTTTGAATGATGTGGAGTTGATTTATATAGGCTAGTTATATTAATTACACATAATGAGAATACTCATTTCCCTCTATATCAGATAATATATCTCTATAGAATTGCTATGCAATAAATACATGATATTTATCTTTATTTTCAACACTTTTTCTTGCGATGTTGTTAACAATAATGTAGTTATGCATAGTTCTACCAAGTACCAACAGTACATGGTATTAATATGTGGTACATATTTTGCCAGATTCATATCTCTTTTTATTTGAATTTCTATCCTTACAGCTTCAAATGCAAATTAGGTCTAATCAAGAAGATTGCATGATTTTGAATTGGGTTTGACTGTTCCCTACAGATTATCAGGATTGATAATTGATGTCTTTGGAGATGTAGCTGTAGTAGCATCATCTGCTGCTTGGGTTGAGAAATACAAATCAGAGATAGAGGCATGCCTCAGGAAAATCAATTATATCAATCATATAAATTGGAGGCCGTCTGTTGATATTTTGAAGGAAGATGGGGTGAATGAATCTGATTTAAAAGAAATGCATTCATCTACATGTCCAGAAAGAACAAAGGTATGCAATGCTTCATCAACAATGCAAACCTTGGGGGCAGGGTATACATTGTTTTGTATGAGAAAGGCTAAGCCTGAGTTTGATCTTAGTAAAGGAACAGGTATTCTGCATAGACAACAGCCTTACTATTTTCTTCACAGATTTCTTCTGAGTCATCAAATCGATGTGTGACACAAGATAAATAGCCACAATAAATAATAAGTGCTCCATAAGGTTAATCACAAAGTTTGAAGAACCACTGAACGGACTTTATAACATGTATATATCTAACGAAGATGTAATTGAACAGAACTTGTTAAATGGAAACTGTGATATTTTTACTGAAGGGCGAAAACACACCCTGGAATTTCTGTATTGAGTGAACATAATATATTCTTATGTGTTTTGTTATTCTTGTGTTATGCGCATCAATTGTATATTTTTGCTCTACAATGTGTTATAGTCATATAAATTGTCCATAACTAAGGATCTGAAAAATATGACCTGCATATTCACTTCTTAAAATCTTTTCTTTCTTTGTGTCACTGTGAGATGGGACACGGGAGGGGGGGTTGTACTACCTACTACAGTTGGGGGGGGGGGAATTATACTCATGAAGATGAGAAATTTACTGCTTTTCTGATTTTGGGGTATGTTGTTCCCATCTGTCAGATTGTGGAAAATGGAATTGTATACACAATTTCACTTAAGGGACAGAAGACAGGATTCTATGCAGATCAGCGTGAAAATCGGCAGTTTATATCAAGAATTTCAGATGGTCTAAAGGTTCTTGATCTTTGCTGCTATAGTGGCGGTTTTGCTCTAAATGCGGTGCGTGGAGGTGCTTTAAATGTCACTGGTATGTTATATGTTGTTGGTTCTCATTTTTTTCTAGCAAGTATCTTTGCTTACGATTGACATTATAATGCTGTTGATACTTTGGCTGTTTTACTGTCTCATGCTTGAAATTTGGAAAGGAAGTATGCATACACCTTACTATCATTGAGCTAGTGATGTTAAGTAACTCGAATGCAAATTTGGAACTAAACTTATAACATTTAATGGTAAATTTTAACAGTTAAACTTATTAATATTAATCAAGCAAGAGTCTACCACTATTATGGACCATTGTTCTGAAAGGCTTTCAGTCATCCAATTGCCTGCAGATCATTTGTATATCAGCTGTGACTCATCCTGTTTGTTAGAGAAGAAGATTAAGAATGGGAATGAAAAGTTAAGAGTGGGAATGACTGACTCTGTATTGTTTGTCTCCCTATACTATATATAGGCTCACCCCAATAAGTCATAATAACCTAAGAACTATTCTGTATCACTGCTGATAGGATTTTTTTTAAAGTAGGTGAATTTCTTTTCCCTGGCTTGAAATACTACTAGTCTTCAAAAGTAGATTTGACATTCATCAGTAGCAATGGAGAATTTTCTTTTGATATCATAATAATCTTCTAAAAAGTCTTTGCAGGAAACAAATATATACAGTGATAGTTTATTTGATCAGTATTATATTGTGGCTACTGATCTGATTTAACAAGACTGATTATGTCAACAATTTTGTTAGGTATTGACACATCACTGCTAGCTTTGGAGCTTGCTAAAGAAAATGTTCTACTCAACAGCATTGATCCTGAAAGAATATCCTTTTTGAAGGAAGATGCAACTGAATTTATGAAGGGTGCTCTCTTGAGAAATGAATCTTGGGATATTGTCATCATTGATCCTCCTAAACTGGCACCAACAAAAAAGGTATCAATTATGACAGCATACATATTGTTATGTTACACCATAATTTTACACTTGGGTTTTAGGTGACTAAGGAAGAGGGTTAGAGGTCAAAGCGATGCTAATTAGTTTTAGTTTAATCTTGAGTTGGGTTTATTGAATGAAATGCTTGTGGATGCAAATGAGTGTGTTAATCCTACTTTCCGATGTGTGTAAATTGCAAACAGCCTACTCTCACCAAAATGAATCTTTAAGATAATTTGTAACATGTCTTTTTGCATATAATGAATGGTTATGTTTCCAGTAATGGAGGTCTTCTTTGCTTGTTTATGATATTTTTTATTTTTTTTTATTTTTTTTGCTCAGCACTTGTTTATGATATGGTTTATGTTTTTGGTTTATTTTTTCTTTCATTTTCTAATATGTCCATTAACATTCTGTTATTAACTAATATTATAAGATTGGTTGTTGTGGTTGTACTTGTATATGTGTCTGTGATTCTGTTATCTTTGTTGGTGAGTTTATCTTGTGTTTCCACAGGGTGCAACAGTTTCTTCTACGGTCTAACAACTCTGATAGTTAGTTTTGTAAATTCTCAACAACTTTCTTTGTGACACTTTCTTGAAGATCTTCACATAAGTTGGTCTAATGCTACTTAAATACCCTTTTTATTCCCCAAAACATGTAACTATCTTAAAAATGTTATTTATATATATGTTATTTATATATTTCATAATGAATCTAGCGATATTAAGTGGTACTTGCATTGCTTGTCTTCAGTTTACTGATTTGCTACTAGTAAAGGATTGAAGTTTAAACCCACTCTGTTTGGAAAACAAATATTATAAAAGAACAATAGAGTTTAGTAATTCTACTATAATACTTGATTAAGATAGATCTGTTAAGAGTTAGTGATTACAGGCTCTGTTGTGAAATAATCAGATTCATCACAGATACATATACTCTCCTTCTGTCTGATTGAAATGTTTGGTGATATTACTTTTGAAAGTCAGAAGGGCTTTGTGTTGAGCAGACAGATTTTTTATTCTAATTCGTTGTAACTTCGTACCACAAATGTTTCTCTTTTTTATTATATTGTTTTCTGTTTGGGGGAATTCCTTATCATCACATCTCTAATTTATTGTTCCTCTTGGTCTTGGTGAACTATTTTTAATCAAAGAAAAACAAATCTTTTGAATGATTATTTGGTTCCAATTTTGAACCTATTTGCATTTGTTGTTGATTTTGAAACAGTAACAAAGGGAACTCGTACTTGTATATGTGATGCACATAGAAATACTTACCACGTTGAATATTTGATTGGAAACAAGGATAAGATTAAGCCATGGTTTTGCTTTTCAGTCATTAAATCTCAAACTATGTACTTGTGGAAACTGTGTGCTTTACTTAAATTACTTGAAACTGAAAACAATAGATCTTGCAAATTCTTGTTTGATCTGGTGTTGTCTCCAGAATTTTACAATTGGCAGGACCATTGTTTCTTCAACTCACTGAGTTTTCTCTCTTTGAATGTTCTATCACCTTACAGGCTCTACATAATGCATCTGGCATGTACAGGAATTTGAATTCGCTTGCCATGCAGCTAACAAAAAGAGGTGGTCTTCTGATGACATGTTCCTGTTCTGGAGCTGTGACACAAAGTGGGATATTCCTACGTATCCTTCAGGTAAATTAATATGCTTTAGATCTAAAACCTGAGTTCATCAGCCAAGACTTTTTGTTTTTCAAATGATTTTTGAAGGTCACTGAGTTTAACAATCCTAGTTTTATGTCCTTGTTTTATCAACAGACAGTGGATAATTTTGAACAATAAAAGGAAATGTTCAGTGAAAAATTAAGTCTTTGTTTTAGAAGAAATTGCACTTCCCTTGTATGAAGTTATGCTAAACAACATTCAAATTCTCTTTAGTTTTAAAATAAACACTCACCTCTCTTGTGTTTGTAATAAAATGACATTAACATTCTTTCTAGTTTTTAAATAGACATTCACCTCTACTATGAAAGAAATGAACATTTCAACAAGTTTTGATGTTAAAATAAAATACAAATATAATTAATAGAAATAAATAACTAGGCATCCTTTTCATAATCTACTAAAAGTGATTTAATTATACTATTTGAACAAAATAGATTATTTTCTCATCATTTTTAGTAATGCATGAACTTATTTGGACTGTAATTAATTATAACAAATTAATGGTTCTATTTTGATGAGAAATTTTTGTGGCTTTGGGATCACATAGGACTAAAGAATACTTACTAATTCTTTACTCACTCAAGAACCTTCATTTTAACTTGATTTCTTTTAAATGGTTAAGCAACCTTGGATGTATATACTTGTAAACAAATTCTATAAAAACTCTAAGAATCCATTAGTTCCAATTGCATTCTCAACTCTGAAGTTGCTTTTACTGTTCTTTGTTTTTATTAGGGTGCAGCATCTATGGCAGGCAGGAGAATCACTGTTCTCAGACAGTCTGGAGCAGCATGTGATCATCCTATTGATCCATCATACCCTGAAGGAGCATACCTAACCAACATTCTTTTGAGAGTTTCATGAGTAATGCATTTAAGTGATTTCATTCATTTAAGTTTTTTCCATTTAGTTATATATTTTAATGCAACTCTGCAAAATATCCTCACACCAGAATCAGTGAAAACATATGCTTTCAACATCAGTAGAAAGAAAAAAGAAAAATGGTGATATGTTTGTCTTTGTTACTGTCATACTGAATTTTATCATTCATATTGAAAGCCCCTCTTGTTTGCTTTTTTTGCCTAAAGCATGAAATGTGAAATGGTTAGCCACAGTTTTACAAGAACAAGGGATGAAAATCAGAATGAAACCTTCTGAACATTGATGCTATCTCAAAGATGTCTCCAAATATTTCATTGCAAGAGAAGTCTTGAGTTGAAAGGATTTTTTTTTTATTGCAGGGTATATCTATGTTTGAAGCCATTAAAGGTTGATCTAGTTAGTAAGAATTAAACTTTATCTCACGAAAATGTGAGTAGCTTTATATGTGATGATCTTGTTGGTGGATAATTTGAATATCTTGAGTTTTGAAACATACTTTCTTTAATCTTTGGTGAATTTCAGGGATTTAACTTACCTACATTTTTAATTTACAAATCTAAAAGATAGAATCTACTTGTGAAGTTGGTTTTAGAGTGTATTTTTTCATGAAAAAGAAAATCTTGTCTAGATTGAATATGAAGTGTTTTGGACCAAGGTTCTATTTGTATAAGCCTTTTTCGAAAACTCTTAAAAGGAAAGGTAAGTAAAAATAAAATGATTTTTTTTTTCTGTAAGTTAAAATTAATTTATGAATAAACTAATTTATAAAAATTCTCTTATAATTTTTGAAGTTTATATTTTTTTAACTTGTGTACAAATGAACTTTAATTTATAAAGAAATTTATTCTATTTCTTTTAATTTCTCTCATAGAAATTATTATGAAAAAAATTGTCTAAATAGATTTTAATATATTGGGATTGCTTTTAGTATCATGTCAAATTTCCCAAACAAAAAATGTTAGCCATGGCAGAATTGAGTTTACCGTTATTCAGCAATTTGATTCAATTATAATTAGATTAGGTTGAATTATTAAATTTGATAAAATTTTTAAATCAACAAAGAAAACTTCAAAATTAGTATTATAATTCTTGAGCTGGCAATTATCATTAATATTACTTAGTTATAATATTTTAACAAAAATTAGATACAATAATTTAAGTATATATATATTTATTTATTTTTTTGTTCAATTAAAATTTTTGAAGTTTCATCTTAATAATCAATACCAATCTTCATCACTGGAATTATTAACATGAGAATTATTAGATGAAAATGTTAAAATAATTACAACCAATTTTTTTTCCATTATAAATATTATTACCATTATTAATATTATTATGATAACTATTAGATGTATGAAAATACAATGAACATTATAATCAATAGTACATCCATTCAAAGATACAACAAAACTAACAAACTTCAGTTCAACAAAAAAGAGTAGTTGTCTCTTCTAATTGTTTCTTAATGTGTATTATTTGTTCATTTTCATTTTAACATCAATCTTTGAGTACAGATTAACATCACATCATTGAAGAATGAGTCCTACACGTTTAAACAAAACAACCACTGTTTTCACTCCAGAAAAAGGCCAAAAGGTATAGTTAGCAGGAACTTTCCTATGTCTCTGAAATTGTATGAAAGTAACTAGCTCATATATTGAAACACTATTCATCATAAAATACAAGATATTCAGATTCTGAGGAAGAAAACCGAAAGGCAATAAAAGAATTTTTGTGGGGTAGGGAATAATAACAACACCTAACATCTGATTGGTTATTCTTATTAGCATGTGTGAATATTGATGATGTACAAAATTACAACCGCCACTGTAGTTTGTATAATGCACAAGCCGTGTAAATCTGTGAAGATCATGCACAATTTGTTTCTTTGCTCATTGCCCTCCAGGGTTCCTATTCCATGACAGATAAGAGGGATCTCCAAGTTGCCTAAAGAAAGAGACAATGATCATATTAGGAGCTAATTATATTCACAACTACCATTGTGCAATTGTGCATGGCTGTTGAAACATATGAACTTCAGACAAAACAAGAAACCACTTAGCAATTTCAATGGATATAGAGTTGAGTATATTAGAAGGGAAACAACATGCATCATGTCCTCCTCATATTTTGGCTTTTGCCATTTATATATACAAGTTTCTAGTAAAAATAATGCCATTTTCTTTTCATCTGTTCCATCTTTACATGCCAGATGAAAACTCTCTCATAATGAACTACACAATTAATTTGCAATACACTTGAAACACAATATGTAGCTTCTAATCAAATTGATTAATGGGGTAATGATCAATAGTTAGCAAATGAAAAAGTCCTGGTATGGGAGAACTTAAGTTTGACATTAAGGGCATTGAACACCATTTCTGGTCAAATACATATTTTATGTTAGAGATTCTACATTGACTATAAATATAGCCGATTTACAGTATATAAGTAGAACAAACCTCACCTTACAAGCCGACAAGCCGGTTTTGTGAGGTTGATTTAAACTTAAACTTCTTAATATAAAAATAAGAAAGAGCACTATGCTATGCCATGTCCAGACTAGAGTCCTAAGAGACTACTAACGTAGAAAGCAGTAGGGGATTTCATTACCTTGGCTTGACAAGATATACAACAGTAAAGGCCATGGACAGAAAGAAGCTCAATCCTCCAACAGTTAGATAAGCAATGCCAAGGAAGTCATTCTTCCCACCGAGCCAGGAAGTAGTAGACAGAACAAGCTTCTTCTTGCCATTAAAACTGTATGTGTTGTAGTTATTTTTCAAATCCACTTGTATGACATCACCTTTCTGCAAATCCACCTCAATCCTTCCATACAACTTCCTAAAAGTTGGCAAAGCTGCAGTCCGCATCCAAACAATAAGATCCTCTTGCTGACTCAACTGTTGCATAAACATTCAAAAAGTGAGCAACTTTTCTCATTGATGCAAGCAAATAGAGAATGGCAAGACAATCACAAGATGAACAATGAAATAGATTGGAAATTATAAAAAGGTGAGAAAACACAATGACTGACTGAACTATTTCAAGATTAGCCTCTCAGCACAAGTAACACAAATGATTGAATCGGACATGGTGCAGAATGGACCATTACTAATTTACTACCATACAGAAGATAGTCATTTCAGTGCACAACTCGACATGCCATTTTGTTCACCAGCTGATTCATCATCATTTGTCTATTCAATGTCAGGAATCAATAAAAATTGGGAGCATCAAAGGTCTCAAAACTTGGATAGGAAAATTTGTTCATACCAAAAGGTGTCTAGAATTACAGTATCATATCCACTCTCGGACTCTACTCTCAGATCATAATTAGAAATTCAACAACTTTATTAGATTTGGACAAGGACATTGGACTAGCGAAAATGACATGCCCAATAGGAATTCTGAATACAGAAATCGGTCAATAGCTCAATCCTTGCCACAATAACAACATGACGGGTTGTTCAATTGTATATATGCTTCCACACTTTGGGAATTTACAGAAGACATATTAATTTTCCTGTCTTCGGTTTGATTATCTGAGTTGTTTCAGCCAGTTACATTCAACTCAAATAGTAAACCAGATATTTCTATTCCAAACTTTAGCATGATAACTATATTGGTAGTTTCAGTTCTTAAAGTCAAAAAGTGGTTTAGAGAACAACTTTAGTAAGAAAAACATAAAGATCAAAAGAATACAAAACCTATGTGTGCACACATTATGCGTACCAATCATTACTATTAGACAGCCTGAAGTATAATTAAGTAGCAACAAAACAACATTAAACCAAAAGTTGCAAGCATATGTTTTGAACATGGGCTTACAAAAGACTGCCGCACATATCAACCTCTATTTACTATTCTGGGCTTTGTGAAAAACAAGAATTATACACATTGATGCTTTTAACCAATCAAAATTTGAGTTCAAAGAACGACTTACAGGTGTGTGTTCATCGAGATGACCACCGCCTACTAAAGAACCATTTTGGAAATTTTTAGGAAAAACATCACTTCCAAATTTGTGATCCCTATCACTTTTCCATGAGATTTCTGTCTTGTTCACAGTCAAATTAACGCTGTTGCGTGAGAAGCTGTATGTATCGTTGAACAAGCTCCAAGCTATAAGACCACAGGGTACAATTGGCATTCCATTTGCCTGATTCTCAGGATCACAACCACTTGTTGAGTTTTCATTTTTAGAATCCCTCAGCTGCTCATCATTTCGGCTTTTAACATACCTAAATTACCAAATAACATTTATAATAATTATAAAAAAGAACTATCTGTATTAGATTCCACTATTAATCAAACAAATTTTGAAACTGAAGGAACCAGTCACTAAAGACATAGAGGTGATAGACCATTCAGAATATAAGATGAATGCATGAAAAATAAAGAAGTTCATAATTTCATATCATTGCCTCTTAAACTTTTATATCTGATGTAATTCTGTAAACTTCTTCAAGTTAAAGAAGAGTCATAGCTTACAACTCAAAGATTTACAATTATTATTTGTTAAAATATTTTTTGCATTATACATGATAGCTTTTAAATGAATTTCATGCCAGATGTCAAACTAGTTATTTCTCTACTTTCATTGTAAAATTGTGGCAGACTAACAGGAGAGCATGACACCAAATCTGAAGTTTAGTGCAACTCAACAACTTTCGTTAGCAACATGCACATGAAAGAGAGGATTGTGTAAGATATTTTGCAGCCAACCATAAATCATTGTTGAATACTTGAATCCTTATTAAATAACAATAAAATTCTCATTGGCTGGTAATCACGAAATTCAAAGTGATGATAGAATTGTGTACTTCACAAGAAATAAAAGGGAGTATATACCGCCGATGATTCTGGTAAAAGTTGTCAAGCTGGTAGTACACATAGATAGGAGACTTCATATGCTTGTCCACCTATTCCCAAGATCAATTGTATTAGAAAACAAACAAATGAAGCAACCATCAAAATTTGAAATCCACAATTCATCAATTATGGGAGCAGAGTTAATATAAAAATAATGGTTAAACATCAATTAGAGAAATCAGCATCAAGAAAACTTACATGTAGCTCCCTGTTGCATGGCTTTTCTCCAGGAGTCTGAATGTATGACACCTTGTCTGTTACATTTGCCGGAATGCACTGCGAGTCATACCTATCAATAATTTCAACAACCTGATAGATACAATCAAAATCAGCACTCAGCAGTACTTATAAATTATAATATACAGAACTGGTAAGCAAAGTTCAAAAAGTATTGCACTTACATCATGCGAAGCAATCAACGAAGCAACTCCGATGGGAATGAACACAATGGTGACAATCAAGAATGCTGAAATAACCTGCATGGAAAAGTAATACACCATGTAAATCATGACTTCTAAAAACATGAAGAAAATCACTGACAACATATCCAAACAGGAAGACCTACTGCTCGTGGTGTTAGAATAGGCTTGCACGCTGGTAGTTCTTGTTGTGTAAACTTTGAGTCTGGGAGGAAAAAAATGTTCAAGTTAGTAGAAGCAACAAAGAACACAGGCACAACACAATTGTTGATAAATCAAAACTTGATGTATAACTTCCTCATTTAGCTCAACAATAAAACTCTACAACTAGCTCAACAAATGTCAAAAGCAATTCTTCAAAACAAATTAACCGGACACACACAATTGTTGATAAATCAAAGCATACTGTCTAACTTGAAGAATTTCAAATAACTTAAGTCACCAAAGTTCTGTGCAATTAGAAACAACAAAGAACACAAACGCAATAGTTTGTTGAATCAAAACAAGCCATCTAACTTACAAAAAAAAAATGATCCTCAACTAGCTCAACAACAAAAATCCATGTCAAAAACATTTCCTTACAAAAAAATTAAAAAAGGGGTAATGCTTGCTTAACAAAGACTAATAAAAAGGGTCTCAAGAGAAAAACTCCATCCTCCTTTGAGAAAATAGCCTCAACAAAACCATCAACCCTCCCCTATAGAAAAAAAAAATCCAAAAACTCAAGCGACAAACACAAGAAAACCCACCAAAATCAAACCAAAAAGCCAAAAAAAATAAATGACAACCCATAAGAGAATAATTACACTTGGGTCTCTTGCTTTGTCTCCGGGCAGCATTGGAATCATTGGATCCAGCACCTCCAGCGGTGGACGAAGACATGGCCAAAATCCTATTCAATAAAAAAACTAAACCTTTTCCGAAAACTCGTATACCCAGATGAGAATTAAGGCCAGAGATGAAGAAATCAACAATTGAAGATTGAAATTTGAGAGAGAAAAAAAAAAGGGGTCAATATAATCGCATAGTGGACGAACGGGACCGGTTACCGGTTGGGCAGGTGGTCAGGAAAATTGACTTTTATCGTAGAAGGAAGAAGCGAGGAGGGTACGTTTGGCGGGGGCGGCCGGTGACCCTTTCTCTCTCTCCCTCTCTCTCTCTTCAAAGAAAGAACAGAGAAAGGAGAGAGAGAGAGCAAAGACCAGTCAAAGAAATACAAATATACATATAAACAAACAAATTCACACGCTTTCTTCCATTCAATTCAACTGCTCATGTTATGGGCTATTGTGTCAAAAAAAATAAAATTAATTCAATCTTTTTTTTCTTCTTTTTCTTTCTAATTTTGGTTTTTCAAATCTTCCAGAAGGCAAACTTCAATGTAATAAAATTCATATTTTATTATATATCATTTCTTCCATTCCTCAACATTTCAAATCTTCAAATTCTACTATTCTCTCTCTAAAAGTAAACAAAATATTATTGTCCTTAAATAAACAATGAAAAAAATAAATAATTTAGGACCTTTTAAAACATATTATCAATGTATTAAAATAAACTAAAAACTTGACATTTTTAAATTCTCATTTTTGGTGTGTACTAATATATAACTCAAAAGTAAACAAAAAAAAATAAAGATGTATAAGAATAATATAAAAAGTGTTGTCAAAAATAATATTTTCTTTTAAAATGTGTCTTATAATAAAATGGAATAAAGGAGGGGTATTTAAAATTTTTTAAAAATAGTTTTTTTATGATTGGTTATTTATTATTAATTTCATCTCTAAATATATATTAATATTTTTTTTAAGTTTAGACTAAAGGATTTAAAATATGAAGAAAGAATATTTTACTATTCTAAAGTTAAGAATTTATATATATATATATATATTATAAAATAAAATAATTTTTTTACTTATTTAAAAGTTTTATCTTTCAAAAGCTTATTTTCTTTGACTTTTTTTCATAAAATTCTTACATAAATAATCGTCTCAGATTTGATTTGAGACATTTAAAAATAATATTTGTTTAACTAATCAAAGTTTTAATGAGACGGTCTTCATTTTTCCTAAAATTTTTGAGATCTTTGCCTTATTGTGCACGGGGTTGGATTTTTATATGTATGCGTAGTATTATTGAAAAAAAGAAAAAAAATATTGATTAATCTAAGTTTGTAATGACATATTTGTTTGTAGTGTAAGTGGTTTGAAGAAGCATGTGTAAATAAGAAGTTAACAAAGTCATAAATAATTGAGATGAATTATAAACTCTAGGTTAGGTAATTTGGTGAATTGTTGTATATTGTATTGTTATGTATAATTTTGTTAGAATAAAAGGATATTCTGGAATATTTGAGTTTGACAAGAAAGTTAAATTTGAAATCTTGATGTATAGGTAGGGCAACGATTATAATAATTATTATTGAAGGTTGTCGATTCTTACAATTATACACATTAAATATAGCTCATCAATAATATAATCTATAACAAATTATATAAATAAACACATTAGACAAAGTAAAGATATGTAATCAATATAACACTCATTATACATCTAAATCGAACACTTACTTGAGCATCAGACTACCACTAGTGCAAAAAGAAAAAAAAGGGTACTCTTTATTTAGTGTGACTTTTGCGCTACCCGCTTTCGTAAAAAACGCGGTGACATTTTTTAAATTATTTTGATTTACGAATGCGGCTATTTGTATAGCCGCACTTGTAAATCAAAGCGCTTGATTTACAAATGCGGCTATTTGTATAACCGCACTTGTAAATGAAAGCGTTTTGATTTACGAATGCGGTTTTACCTTTAGCCGCATTCGTAAATCCTTTTTTACCCTAAATTTTGAAGCGCGCCACACACAATTTCATACTTTCTTTCTTGTCTTTGCTTTCGTTTCGCGTTTACGCTCTGAGTTCATCTCCTTCTACTGCATCTGCATTCCATTTATGCCAATGTAAGTTTTTTGAGCTCTCTTTCTTCCTCTTCATCTTCACAAATATATGCATAGATGTTTTCGTTTTTCTTATATATGTTTTTTTCCTTGCATTGGTGGTCTCGAAGCACTATTTCATTGGCTGACATTCGTTACTCCGTCGTTGCTTCCCTATCCGTCGCCGTTGCTGGCGCTCCCGTGCCACTCTTCATGTATAAATCTTTTTCGTTTTTCTTACATTGTTTGGTTTCTTGCATTGCTCAGTACTCTTTCATTGCCTTTGTGGGTTCTTGTAGATTTTTTGGTTTGCTCCGTCGCTGCTTCCCTATCCGCCGACACTTCCGCTGTCGCCGCCGTTGCTGGCGCTCCCGTGCCACTCTTCATCAACGTTGCCTTCACACAAGATTGGTGATGTTTTAAATTTTTTGAATTTTTTTTAATGTTTTGGCATATACAAGTGCGACTATAAGAAATAACTGCACTTATAAATGGTATTTACAATCTCTTCGATTTACAAGTATGTGCTGATCAAATGCGGCTATACAACCACCCTTATAAATTTAAAATAACCTCACTCGTTTTGCCTTTCTGCACCAGTGTACCTTTTGTAGGTACACTCCCAACCGAAAGTCAAAACTTGAGACTTAGGAGCGAAGGAAGGAAAAAGTGAAGGATGACCGAAGAGGAATAATCAATTGTTCAACTGGTTATCGTTACTGTCTCGGCCCGTATACAAGAACAGTTGGAGTTGTATTGATGAGATTCGAGTATACAAAATATTGTCTTTTGGATATTGGTTTGTATTGAGGAGCAAATATGGTTATATAATTCTTAGATGATGTAATTGTTTGGTAAGAATGATTAGTTAGTATTTAAACTTTATATGTTGTTAATGAATGATTTAAGTATTTGAATCCAATTTAATTGAGACAAATATATTTTGAATTATATCAGGGAAGATATGTTTGGAAAATAAAAGAAAATTTGTCTAAATTCAATTGGAAATAAACTATGCTTACTTTTTAAGTTATGCCACTCAAACAACAAGAATACATCTTGAATGAGCTTCAAGTGGTAGCCATTAATGTTATGGTAGAACATTATTAATCATTCATTTTGTTGTTGAGGTGATAGATTGAGCGAGAAAGATGTTAAATTGATTTTCTCTCCTCTAAAATTTTGGGTGCTCAAATGCTCATTTGGATGTTCAATTGAGGAAGAAGCCTAATTAATTATCTTTCCTCCAAGAGTTTAGTCATTCAAATTATTGTTTGGACGCTCAAGTAAGGAAAAGCTCAATCAATAGTCTTTCTTCCAAATAATTATCACCCCCAAGCAACATTTTATACTAGTAAAGCATTGATTTGTAGCTTGAATGAGGTAAACTAAGTGTTAATTCTCTCTCCTAGGGAAGAAGATCATTTAAGTGACCATGTCTCGTTTAAACGTGTCCTATCTCACTACAAGAAATTTTTTTTTAATAGAGGTCAATATAATCCTAGGAATTGATTTAATTAAAGGAGATTTTGTAACCTTCGTTAAGTTCCAAAGGTTATTCTAAAACCTCAGCAAAACACAATGAAGTTTTTTTAACCTTTGTTAAATTTCAAAGGTTTATTTTAAAACCCCAGCAAAATATCAGAGGTTTTTTTAACCTTCGTTAAATTTCAAAAGTTTATTTTAAAACCTCCACAAAATAATGGAGGTTTTTTTAATCTTCGTTAAATTCTAAAGGTTTATTCTAAAACCTCAGCAAAATCATGGAGGTTTGTTTAACCTTTGTTAAATTTTAAAGGTTTATTCTAAACTCTCAGCAAAATAATGGAGTTTTTTTAACTTTCGTTAAATTTCAAAGATTTATTGTATAACCTCAATAAAACACAACAGATTTTTTCAAACTTCAATAAATAAATGTAATTAAATTTATTTATAAATAAATAATTAAAAACTATATAGTTTTAATATATTTTATAACTAAATTCTCTAAACTTTTGAAAGTGTAACTTTACATTACAAATAAGTTTTCTAAAGTTTCAAAAATTTATTTTAAAATCTTAGAAAAAATAACCTTGGATAATAAGTCTTTCAACAACTAATTTCGGATAATAAGTAGTTCAACAATATGTGCATATTTATTATGATTGGTGGTAGTTGGTTTATATAATTCCTAGTTTTTTTTGTTACGAGCTCATACTTCAAAAAACCCGACTTATTTTGCTTTAGCTTTTGATGTACGTATAAATTTTATGTACAATTTTAGTTTTAGTTATAATTGTTAATATTTAATTCTCACAATTTTGAAATATTTTAAATCAAAACCTTTATTTTAAAATACATCCAATAATTAATTCACTGTGAAAGTGAGAAGTGATAAAATTAATTTTTCCTTGCAATATGTTCTTGCAATCTTTGAAGCCCTCGTAGCCAACACATGGCTTTGAAGGCTACATCTGACAGATAATGAAATTATTTAGGATATATAAAGCACTGATAAACACCAGTTCCCAAGTTGGGGCAGTAAGGTGATGGAAGAAACAATATTGTAGTAAGAAGAAGATAGTGCCTTAGTGTTTCTTCTCCTTAGATATAATAGACATAAGGAATTCAATGCATGGCACATCTGGAGTAGCTTGTGGACACTATTTGATGTATTCCTTACAAGGATGAGATAATCTCAATCAACTTAAGAAGTGTTAGAGAAGAAAAACTACAAGGAAGAACAAGAAATAATGGAGGAGGCATCTCCCCTGGTTAGTTTATAATTTTAACTCCAGAAATACAATATGCAAACAAAAACAAGTAATAGAAAGAAATATAAAATGTATTAAGGAAAGAAATGAAAATAGAACATGACATCTTTTTTATGGATCCCAAAGGATAGGTGCAAGGAGAATTCACCACATGAAAAAGTTTTCCTTATGAGATTAAGACCAAATCATTCCCTAAATATGAAAGAGATACCATTATTTCTATCAATGTCTCCTTTGATCCTTTCCAAGTGAATTTTATCAAACATTAATGGGTTTGATGTCCTTCCCACCTAAGTTTCAAACAACTATTTCTTATCTTCCACATTAGTATTTGTGCATAATTTAAGTGTGAAGTTGAGAGTCCCACATTAATTAGAGATGAGTGAGATAAACAATATATAAGAAAAAGACTCATAAACTAATTACCTTAAAGTTTTATGTTAGAGGTGACTTTAAGTCTCTTATATGGGTTGAGTCATGACTCGTTGGATGTTAATCTCCTTGATTATGTACCAAAGAACTTAATCCCATTTCATGTTTCTATTAAGTTACTTGATTTCTCATTTTTGTTGCATATGACATACCTCCAACGTGTTGATTGTGTGTGTGGGCATAGCTAACGAGATTGTGAGATAGGTGTTGAAAATGTTTGTTATGTGTTTGATCGCCCCTCTCCTTATGGATTTGTTTAACTAAATACCTTTGATCTTGATTTCCATACTTCTATTTTGTTTTGGGATATTTACTAGCATTTTAGAGTTCCCAATTACTTATCAAGTTGTTTCTCCATTTCTCCTTCATTTCTTACACATTTAAACCTAACATAACCAAACCATTACCCTGCTTCATTGTTTTGATTTGGAGGTCTCCCACACTTCTCCCATTTTTTAAAAAAATCTTCCACTGATCTTCTTTATTAAAAGAAATATGGCAACCTTAAGAAAAAGAAAATAGTAAGATCTTCTACATCTCTTTGATAGCGATATTCTCCTTTCATTGTCATGTTACATGTCCCAAAATGACGAAACTAAAGTGACATACTCTTTTAAAGTCAAAATTGATACATTGACTTTATGAATTAAGAAAATACCAATTAATTAATGATTTGAAAAAAAAATAGCATTTGGGTTTGGAGAAAGAAACAAAAAGATGAAATTCAATTTCTTGAAACATAAGTTAATTCAATTCAAAGCTTCAACCGTCGCAATTTTTAAAAAAATTAAAACTTACGAACTTTGAAATAAAGTTTTCTAAAGTTTAAAGAAAATTCTAAGCTAACATCAAGTCATAGGATAATATTCCAATCTCAAGTGTATTAAGATAAAATCAAGGGAGTCAATTAGTATATTTAAGATATTGTTTATTTTGGAGTTCAATACTTTCACCACGATTTTGTTCTTAAAATACAAAGCAATGGGTTAAGAAAGAATGATCTTAATAAACTATCATTGGCCTTAATTCTTAAGTAATGTAAGACTTTTAAGCATACATGAATAAATTCCTAAGTCGAGGACTAAGGGGTAGGAGTGACTAGAACCCTTTATATATTTGTTTTTATATGTGACACCAATGTTTTGACTTCAAGTTTGTAAGACAAAGTTACAAACCCAAGTATACTGAAATTTCTTTAGGGTTAAACATCATATATATATATATATATTATTGTTAATTTTAGAACTTAATGTTTCATGATTTCGCTTTTAAAAAAAGTTTTAATAGATTAAGGAGGATGGTATATATAAGTTACCTTTTACTCCAATTTCTAAGTAATGTAAGATTTTTTACCATACCAAAAGAAATTCTCGAGCCAATGGCTAAGAAATAAAAGTGGCTTTTGAAGTCCCCTTTATATTCCAAAACACTCCATCAATGTTTCAACATTAACTCTCATTTTTTTTTCAATATTCATATTTACTTTCTCATTGCTTATACTCTTTATAACTTAACTTATAAATAAATAAATAAAAAACTTTAACATGAATAAATAATAATTAAATAATTATTTTAATGCTTAACAAAAGTATAATTCACCAATAATATTATTCTAAAATTTGTAAGGAGACATTTTGTATAAGATAATTTTTTTTCATAATCATGATTTCAATAATGTGGAAATTATGATTGGTAAGTATAATTAAATTCTATTTAATTAGTATAAAATATTCTTGAAAATACTTAGATATGTTCGTTTCTAAAAATTAAAGAGCAGTTATACTAAATATTTTAATAAGAATAGCTTAGCATTTTTATTAAAAAAAATATTTCAATTCAGAAAGTTAGATTTCCATTGTTTTTCATGATAAACTTAATAAAAAAATATTCCTGAAAAATATTGTCTTCTGAGAATGTTAAATTTTAGAATGTAAACAAAATATGGAGGATGCGTTTCTCAAACTCAGATCTGATGAGACTAAATTTTTTCGTCTACCAAACTCTCCCTAAGTGTAGCATATATTTAAGGATTAAAAATAATAATAAATAAGAACTTATGTAGATTTTCTTTAATTTCATAAACTAATTTACTGTTTATCTATTTAAAATATGTACTGGACTAGAGCGTTCAGGACTCAATGCTCGGTGGTCAGATCTTGATGCATGGTGCAAGCAGGTTAACTTGACTGTTGGACCAATATAATGGGTCAAGTGTTTGACCCCTGTTGGACAAGTAAACCCGTTTTGTGTAATTAAGGTAACCTTTTGTAAAGGCAAGACGGTTAACAAAGGATATTTGTGGACCTAGGGGTGTGCTTAGTGCGTATGGGGTCTGAGTATCCCTGATGTTGGCGCATGAGTTGGTGCCCTGGTGATTATTCTATTATTATTTTATGCACTCCTTAGAGATAAGATTCTCTTCTGTGGTAGCACCTTGAGAAAAGACGTCCCTGAACAAAATGTATTTCTTCTGTTGAGTATGTTGAGTATGCCTTTAGTTGATATTAGATTCTCGTGATAGAAAGTTGTTACAAGAGGTAAGGTATAAAAGGGGTTTGAGACCTCAGGTAAAGGGACGTTGTTTCTAAGACTGAAACTAAATACTTCTTACATTCTAGCAAGCCCTTTACTGACTTGATCGTTGGAGTGCAATCAACAGCTAGGGTTCCTCTGTATCAACGGAGCTACGTTCCAGAGCAGCAGGGGATATGACAGATTCGTGAAGAGACAGACGGAACTAGAGCTTGTCTTCAAAGTTAACCGATGAACAAGTCAATCGGCAAGAACAAAATATATATTTTAGAATATAAAATAAAATCCCATTCTATGAAATAATTATGTTTATTTAAACATAACAAAAGTTTTAATAGTAACACCCTTAATTGCTCAAAAGAAAATAACACCATAAATAAACACATATTTTTAAACACATGCTTTTTTCTTTTTCTAGCATACCATGTTTTAATTTATTAGAAAAATTAAAAAAAAAATGCTTTGGGACCTTGAAGTTTACATTGAAAAGGAATATATTCAATTGAAGGAATATATTCATTTGTAGGCCACAAAGATGCGTTAAACAAAAGCAAACATGCCCTATAGCACACAAAACCCTAAACCGAACCTACGTTTTATGATTTTTTATAAAAGCACTTCTAAAAAGTGAATCTTCGTACTTTCCTTGCTTATCAAAAAGCCATGCAGATAATACTAATCTCTTTAAAAAGTCTAGTTTAGACAAACTTCTCAAAAAAAATAAAATTGAATAAATAAAATAAAATAATAGAGTGAGCTTATTAAAAATTTTAATTTATGCAGATATTTATACAAGAAAATCATGAAATAAAAATCAATTTTAGAAACTAAAAATAATTAGTTGTTACCGTGAGTAAATTAGAGACCATTCTAGAGACTAAAAATATTTTTGGTTTTTAAATTAGTTTCTGTTATTGTTAAATAGTTTTTAAATTGGTATCTAATTAGCAACCAATGTTTTTGTTATCAAATTTAGAATCTAAATAATTGGTAGTTAAAACCTTGATAGCTAATTAAATACTAATTTAGAAACTATTTAACAATAATAGAAACTAATTTAGAAATCAATTTTTTTTGTCTCAGATCTTTAATTTAGTCACTATGACAATTAATTATTTTTTTGTCTCTAAAATTGATTTCTATTTTATGATTTTCTCGTAGTGTTATATAATTTTTTTAATTTAATATAAACTAATTTTTTTAATTTATGTTAAAAAAATTCTTATTTTTTCTATATATTGAAGTCTTCTTATCGAAACAATCCTTAATTAGAAAATATGAGTTGCATATAAATTGAACAAATAAATTATATATATATATATATACAAACTAATTAAAATTCACATAAACTAGTCTATACATTTTATACATATATATACTGACGTTTATATTATTGAGGGAAAGTGTAAAATGTGTGATAATTAATATTAACAATTTTTTAGATAAACTTTAGGGTACTGTGAAGTTTAGTGACTTAAAACTTGAAAATCCATTGAAGGAAGTATCTCTCAAAAATGTTTGTATGCTTTTTCATATATACAAAATTGGAAATCGAATCTATAATAAGATTTTTTTTAATTGCAAAAAGATGTTTTATATGGTTACATATTTAAGAGACATGATATTAATTTTTAATTATATCAATCTATATTTGTAATTAATATTAACCACTTGATCTTATAAAAAGTATTAAAATTTATTTTTGCTAAAACTATTAATTATACCATTAAAATTACACTACAAAAAATTCATTAAATAACAACTAAATTTAGAAAAAAAAAGAATTAGTCACTATATTAACTAAATTAGATACTATTTTATAACAACTAAATTTAGAAACTAAAAAGAATTAGTCACTATATTTAGTAAATTAGATATTATTTTAGAGACGGAAATATTATTAGTATCTAAAGTGGTTTCTATTATTAATAAAAAATTATAAAATGATTTCTAAATTGGTATCTAAATTAGCTACCAAGGTTTTAACTATTAATATTTTAGCTTCTAAATTGGTCTCAATTAGTCTTTTAGAGAGTAATTTAGAATTTAAAATATTAGTAGATAAAACCTTGGTAACTAATGGTTAGATACCAATTTAAAAACTACTTTATAAATTTGTAGTAGTAATAAAAATTACTTTAGATGCCAATAATTTTTTTAGTCTTTAAAATAGTTTCTAATTTAATCTAATAATAACTAATTATTTTGTTCTCTAAAAGTAATTGTAATTTGATAATTTTATTGTAGTGTTAATATATAATTGTATAATTGCCATTTTCCATTTTCCATTCTTATTTACATATACATTAAAAATTTCTCCCTTATTCCTTCATGTAGTCTAATGCATTTAGCAACATTAGATAGTAATAACCAATTACAGATTAATTACTAACCTTTAATCATCTCAAGTTTTGAAGTCATGGCTTCTTTCTTAAAGTTTCTTTTAGTTACAAACCCTTAAAAAGATATAAGATATGCTGCACATGTGATTCTTAAATAATGTTTGTATTATGTTCTTGGAAGTCCTATAAGCAAACTTTTTCTTCCTTGATTGATTAATTTCTTGGTCTTCTTTCTTCCTGCGAGATCTCGGTTTGGGCTTTCGGCTTTAGGTTTCATACTTTCTATTTTGGATTTGGATGATTTGAGGACTCTCGTTTCTCTGGGCTAGATCAACGGGATCTCTCGGTTTTCGGTCTCGATCTCCTCTCATGGATGGGTGTGTGTACCTGCAAGGTGCTTCGATACCAAAATCAAAATTGGTATCAGTTAATCATTAGATAAATTTACTCTACTTATCTCTTGGGTTGACCATCTATTTATAATGCTCTCTTATTGGGTTCAGAACCTGTTTGAGTCTTTTCTTTTTGTACCTAATAATTATTAAACACACACCTACACATTTGAGCCTATTTTGTGAGCTTTGATACAATAGTTAATTTAATATTATTTATTTATTTTTTACCTTTCATTCAACCTTTCGGACAAGACAATACACATTAAGTTTCCAAATGAAATATATGCAAATTATTGATATAGTGCTTTCTCCATTTTAAAGGGATTTGTGTTGCATCTTTGTTTCACATAAAAATGAAAAAAAAAAAACATAAGAATTTATCAATAGGGGAAAATTTAAAGTGAAACAGAGAGAAAACAAATAGGAACAAAAAAAACAAGGGAGAAATAAAATAGATTTATTTATGGTTTTATTTTTTAAATTTGACTTTAATCATGAGTAAGTTAGGTAATTTGATTTTTAATGGTTTTATTTTTCAGTTTTTACATTTATCACAAATAAAGTATATGTAATTTTTCTTTATACATATTATCATTTAAAATTTGATGTCTAAATTATGACTTAAAACATAAAAATTGTGACTTAAAACATAAAAGCCGTCACCTAAAGCATAAAAAATACTTTATTTAAAAATTGATCAATCAAATAACTTTTAATATAATCAGTAAAAGACAATTTACAAAAACAAGATAAAACCAAAAAATTGAGGAATTATGTGTCACTTTAAAACTAGTGTCCATTCTATGATCCAAATGCATAGAAAGAAATTCCCAAACCTACCAATCACTATTAAATTAATTTGGCTATCAAATTATGTTGGTGGCAAAGGTTCAATTTCTTCCATGTATCATATTAAGTTTGAAATACGAGGCACTAATTTTGATAGACATTATAAGAGATCAGAGTTATTAGCGGGTTGTAGGAAATTTGAAAGCTTCAAAGTCAAATATCTCTCAAAGAGTATAAAATTTCTAAGAAGTTAGTAAGAAGCACTCTAAGAAGTGAGAGGGAGACCAATTAAATTAAAGGTGTGTTTTTTCAATCACGAGAGACGGAAAAAGAAAAAAAATTCCCACAAAATTGAATTTTGTTTATATTTTATTTTAGATTTTTTTAACCCAAAAGGCCACAAATAAATAATTGTGGCTTAAAGTGTTAACGCATTTATAACGATGACCTAAAGTATCAAAATTTTTATGACCATGGTCTTTACTATGTTTAGGAAACAATTTTTGTACTCGTGGCCTATTTTAGTGTTACTTAAAGTAAAAAATGTTGTAGTGATTGTACTATGAAAAATAAAGTAATGATAATATTAATATCTCTTTTACATATTAATAACTCTTTTTTAAGAAAAATAATTCAATATACTTGTATAAAATTTACTAGGTCATAATTTTCCACGAATTGCACAAGTACACTATGTACACCTAATATCAAAATATTAGGAATATAATACCCTTTGAGATAGTTGAGCCCCACAGTCTGCAAATTAAAAATTGATTTCTATTACAACAAAAATAACCTAATATTTGATAATAGACTAATCATTCCAATATTTGATAATCACCTTATTGGATATTTTACTAGGTTAAAAAGCATACAAAGATAACTTTATTTTTTAGGAAGTATATACTCAATATTATATACTCACTTAAATATTATTATATCTCTTTAAGCTCTTACTAACTTGAGCATTGAAGAATCTTCAGCAGGTGAATCACCACTTATTATTCATCATACAACCTTTCAACGAAGAGGTTAACTCGCCTAAACATCTCATTCATCTACATCGAACGATTTAACTTATTTTTGGTAAGAACAACACGAATTAGTAAATAATAACTGAAAATATATTTTTTCAATAGAATTTCTTCTTAGCATAAGATTATTTTTTAAAAAGAATATTTCATAAATTTATAAAATTAAATTTTTCCCATTTTATTTCACTTTAAAAGGAAAATATTTTCTATGGTCTCATGAAAATAATACTAAACCCACAATTAAATTTGATGACATTTTCATAGAAAATGTAATTGTTTGACCAATAACATTTTTTTTAATTCTAGTAACTATACAATAGAAATGGAATGTAAATTGTTGTCATATCCCTAATTTAAATGGGTATGTTTTAATATTTTCTCATTTTCTCTTTGTGTTGTTATTGTTCCAATGTTGTTTTTCTTTGCATCTTCTCTACTCACTGTTGCTATCACCACCTCCTACCACCATAGACAATCGCTTGACAATTGAAATTGGTTTATCTCTTACTTTTAACTTTTTTTAAATATTCTTATGCATTTGGTGATTGTTTTTAATTATGTTCTCAATTTTGAATCATAATTTGACTAGATTATGATTGTTGTTTATGTTAATGTTTGAACATATTAGTATTGAGTTCAAGGATGTTCGATCTTCGGTAAATTAAATTGTTTTACTTTTAGAAAGTTTATATTTTATTATAATAAAATATAATTAGTTATTTTCCTTTTTCAGTTAAGCTTGTTAGTATGCTTACTAATATACATAGTATTCTCTTTTATGTAAATATACACATATTGATTCAATGAATTATTTTATTTCTTTTTTTCTTTATATGGTATGGGAGGTGAATTTTTCGCATTCATTCCAATAACTTTTTATTTTCTACCATGAATGTTATGGATGAACAGCTCATGGTCGACTACTCTTAGTGGTATGATTATGTCTACTTTAGATACTAGTCATGATGAAGGTTCATCCAAGTCACCACATCATAAGTTCAGAAGATCAGAGAAGATGAAACATTATTGAGGAAAACATCTAATCTCCAGTCTTCTTTCTTCAAAGTCTTGTAAATATTTGTACAAAATTAGTGTAGGATAATTTTTGGGCCAATTATTTTGGACTAAGTAAAGTAAAATATTATCTTGGCCTTGTATTTTGGCCATGAATAACTTAGGGTAAGTTATATAACCCTAAGAGAGAAGGTTAGCATCACAACAGGGTAAATGACCTAGCTTGGACGCTAAGTTTGTGCTTGCCTTGAAGCTTGAGTTGCAAGCTACTTCTTTAAGAAGCTTGCTCCACAAGTTAGGGTTAGGGTTAAGGTTTGAGAGACTTCTCATGCAAGTCTCCTAGGTTATAAATTGGGTTAATTTTCTTGGACAATGCAGACTTGAATATTATGTAATGAATTTTTGTCAAATTTTAAAATCATCTACTCTTTGAGTCTCTTTTTTAGGATAACTCTTACAAGAGAATGCTACTTAGGCACCGAGTAGGAGTTGGCCTAACCTCTCATTGCTCACCTTCCAATCAAGGATCCATCTGCCAATCCTCCATTGCATCTCTTCAAAATTTCTTTTGTTGCAAATCATTCTCCATTCTTCATCCAAACTCTACAGAATGCATGAAGGCTAAGCAAGTCTCCATCAAGTGATCAGAGCATGGTTCTTGCTGTTCCAGCTAAGTACATCACTGGAAACAAATTTTCCTCTCCATTTTCGTGTTGTTTACATATTCTTTTACATGTTTTGAAGTAATTCCATCGATTTTTTTGTTGATTTTTCACTTTTGTTCAGTTTAAACTCCATTATTTTTCTTAAACCATCCAAATTTTTTTCTTAGGTTCTTGTTGTTTCTTTGTGTGCTTTTCAATCTTATTGAGTTTTGCTTCACTTTAATCAGTTAAATTATCTTAGATTAGCTTAATCTTTTGCTTATAATATGTTCCAGTCATGTGCATCCTTTAATTGTCATAAACTTCCAAAGTATAATAATTTACAACCTGTTTAGTCGTGTGATGAGAAGATATTGGTGAGAACCTACAAATGAGTGGTAGAGAGCTTGATCTTCAATGATGGTAGAACCATCATGCGTAAGTGCTACAGACAAAACCATTGGTGTAGGTTGAGGTTTGACAGTATGCATATTTGCTTTGTGTAGGAGATCAATTATATACATCGTTTGAGAGAGATGAAGATGACCATTAGTTGTCCATGAGACTTTGATGCCTAGAAAGTAGTGTTGTTTGCCAAGATATTTTAAACCAAAGTGTTTACGAAGGGAATGAATAAGTTGTTGAGTAACATGAGAAAAGTTAGAAGAAGAAATTGCCTTGGAATCTTGCAGTCTTGCACTCATTGGCGAAACTATTGGCGTGAAAGTGTTTGCATTGAATCCATGCATTGATTCTCACAAGCACATGCAGTCGTATTGAGGTTCACAGCAAGCCACTGAGAGCAGAAGAGGTTATGAGGAAGAACCCTAGGTTCTTCTCTACGTTTGTGGGACTGATACAGTGATTTGTATCCACACAAGGTTCTGTTTACAGAAGTAAGGATGGCGGACACTTCTTTTTTCTTCACTAACTTTCCCGAACATTTTCGAGAGAGAGATCTTTGGAGGGTTTTTCAAAGGTGGGGAAGAGTCTTGGATGTTTTCGTCTCAAGAAAGCTCAACTAGGGGTGGCAAAGCGGGCCAGCCCGCCCCACGCTTGGCCCACAAAAATGCGGGGCGGGTTGGTCCGTCCCGCAAAGTTATTGCGGGCTAGAATTCCCGACCCGCCCCGCATAAGAGCTGGCCTGCGGGTTTGCGGGCCAGCCTGCGTTCTTTTTTTTTTTTTTTCCATTTTGTTTTTAAAAAATTGTTAAATTAAAATTTAATTTATATTTAAGATTAAAAAAGAATAAAAAAAAAATAGGTTTGAAAGTAACAAATATATAGGTTTAATTTAAAAATATTTTAAGAACAAAATATAAAAAAAATATTTAATTTAAAAAAAAGAATGCGAGTC
>Ga0123342_1000282_pt1 | contig 74843 bp, 23 predicted proteins | sample Turbeawhitnodule_FD_89960 | JGI IMG/M metagenome (GOLD analysis project Ga0123342, IMG submission 89960) | Root nodule microbial communities of legume samples collected from Mexico - Turtle bean Mexico white nodule | ecosystem: Host-associated > Plants > Roots > Nodule | place: Mexico: Nepantla... | reverse complement strand
GTGTATATTACATCACTCATGTATAGGAAATATATAGGGAGTTTCTCTCTCCCAAATTACAATCTAATTAGGTAGGATACTAATCATGAGATTCTATAATTATTAAATTAATTGCATATAATTAAGTACAATATCGTCAAATATTGCATACAATAATTGCATATAATTTGATAATTATTATTTCCTTAATAATAATAATATGGGTTGAATGAAAATAGTTACTGAGGATGGTAAAATTTGTATGAAATTTAGGTGATACATTTGAGATAACATGTAAGTCATTGTTTAGTTGTGTATTAAGTATGGACACTTATGTTCTAACAAATATTCCCTTACTTCACTGACAATCTAAGTTACATAAATTAAGATATGAGTTGGTGAGAAGTTGAAGGAAAATTCTTATACACCATGACATATGTAGATGTATTACCTGAGTTGTATTAAACTTACCCTGATATGATGACACTGAGATTTTCTTGTGAATCTAAAAACTATATTAGATAAGATGTTAGTATCTGGTAGGACATACTCAAGTCGAATCTTTTAGAAGACGTCAAATGGTATTCCCCTTGTTGAATATTCTCGTTATATAAATTCATGTGTGGTATTTATAGTTGTTGAATGTTTTAACGTATAGATCCATGTGATCTATATGTGGTTGTTATGTTATAGTATTGGAATTAAATTAAATTTGTGTGGTTAATACATGAACTTTGTATGTCTATGTTTGATTGAAAAAAACAATGAATTATTTATAAATTATTAATCTAATTATTTATTTTTATATATGTTTTTGTATGTTAATAGTTTACCTTGTATATATTTACTTGTATTATGAAATGTAATAACTATACTACCTACACAAATAAATATATATATATATATATGATAAATTTTGATTATTTTTTTTTAAATATTTGTATTTTGATACATAAATTATTTGTATGTTTTGGATTATAATTTTGAATTAGTATAAAGTGTTTACTGGATTTATAGTACAGTGGTAATGAAGGTTTGAAATTTTATATAAAACATATTTAAATTTTATTAAATAAAACTTTATAAAGAAACTCATTTCATATGTAATTCTTAGCTTCTTAATTGGTGTTCGTTACAAATAAAGTTCAACTTCACTTAATATCACGGTAAACAAAATTTATACCATTAATTAATTAGAAATTAAATATGTTTTTTAAATTAATTATTATGAAGGTCAAAAAACTTTCAACAATTTAAATTAAAATGATAACGTCAATTTTTTTATATATATCTTAGTATAATTTTAAATGTTATCAATGTAAGAATTTATTTGAACATTTTTCTATCATTGTTACTTTTTCGTGAAATTCAGGTATAAATAAGCTTTCCTTATAAAAAAACAAATTTGAAAGACAAATGCATTTTCACGATTTTTTTAATAATATTTATATCATAAAGAAAATAGATTATTCGATAATTTCATTTAATTTTATCTTTTCATTGAATAATTTTTGTTTTTAAAAATAAAAAATAATTTATTTATTTAATAAATAATAATAATTTTTTTTATTAAATAAATATTTTTCTTAAAAGTTATTTTTAAAAAAAAAAATATATATATATATATATATTAAATTGTATTACTTTTCTTTTTTAATTAATCATTTATAAAAATAATAATATAAACTATAAAAAAAGGAAAACTATAAAGAAGATACATCATTTGCTAACTTCTTTGTGTCATCTTTTAATTGTATAATTTTATCCTTAATATCACTAAAATATATTTTATTTTTTTAATTAACTAAACAAGTAATTGAATAATTTCTCTTTATTTCAAACTAATTAAATAATTTATTTTAAAAATATTTTTTATAAAATTATATATTATAAATTATATTATTATTTTTAATTAGTTATTTATAAAAATAATAAAACTACAAGAATATACCATTTGGTAATTTTATCTTGTGTCACATTTTAATTGGACATTTTACCTTTTAATGATTAAAAAATAATTTATTGAATAAAATAAGTATTGATTTTTTATTTATTTCAAAATAATTAAATAATTTCTTTTAAGAAAAACAAAAATTACATAATTTTTTAATACTATTTTTATAAAATTATATATATTTTTTAAATTTTATTTTTCGATAAATATTTATAAAAGTAATAAAACTATCAAAATGATAAAAATTATAAAATTTTATATATTTTAATATAATAAAATTCTGAATACACATGAAATTACATGTGTTTTTGCTAACTTAAGTAAAGAACATGAAATAATTTTATAAATAAAGTGTTATCTGTTTTGAAAAGTGTTGAGGTGGGTGTTGTGCTTTTTTTTTTCACATAGTTAATTATTACCAATAATGAGATAATGGATTTGTTATACTCTGTAATGAAGTGTGGTGAGGACTTCAAAAGGAATAAGGAACTTTATGCTTTTTGTTGTAAGAGTCAAAGGAGCATTCTTTGGAATTTTATGATTGCTTTTAGGTCATTTTATTATGTGTCTCTAAAGTTCTTAATTGGGTTTAATGAAAAGTAGATGATGAAGGGTTCATCACCACCCAACCCTAACTGTCAAAAGTCCATACCCACTTTTCTACCTTCTTTTCATCATCTCTTTCTTTTCCTTTATTCTTCTTCTCCATTTTCATATTTCATATTCCTTCATCAAGTTTTATAACTTTATGTTTTCTAGATATAAAAATATGATTAGTGTTTTCTTTGGAATTGAAGATAAAAAGACATAAGAAGTAGAAAAAACATGGAAATACAAAAGAGAATAGAAAAAATGGTTTAGATTAAAAGAAAAATAGTAAAAAGAATGAAAGTAAAATTTATTTATTTAGTATTAATATTTTTACTATATTTTATTTATTTATTTAATATTATTGTTAATTTTATTATAATAAAAATGTAATATATATATATATATATAAATAGCATGATTAAAAAGAATTACAACTATTATAAATAATTTATTTTTAAACTTTGGAGTGTTAAATATTATATGGAACATTAGCAATCATATTCAAGGAATTTTAGAAAATATTTATGTATTTGATTCTTTATTAAAAAATGATTATATATTATTTGTAGGATATAGTGTTTGATAGTTGTAGACGTCATTTATTAGTCAAAACATTTGATAGTTATATTGAAGTTGTTTAATAGCAAGTCATTTGATAATTATGTGTTGCGTCCTCTATTGAATTAATAGTATTTACGTTTTGTTATGGTAATTAGTTGTCATAATTAATATGTAATCATTTTCTAGCTTTTTATAAGGGTAGATTGAGTTTTAATTTTTGTGTGTATAAAATAATTTTTATAAGTGTTCGACTTACCATTTTGTTGTCGGCGGGTCCATATGTGGTGTCTCCATATGTTTGGTATGTGCATTATCTTGTATGGGTATTGGGTGGAGGTTTTCGCATGGCTCGATACAAGTATCATTCAAGTGGGGATCAAGATCCATTTAAAACAACCATGTACTCCTTTATGGGAGTTCTTGGTTCTTGGGACCAGTCTCTGCTCGGCCCTCGAGACCTTTACGATTGTTCTCTTCTGCGATCACGAATCATCCGCACGATGAATCTCTGTGATGGGGTCGATTTGTTGGTTTGACATTTAAGCTAGCAACATAACACTCTCGTGCTACCTTTTGATCCACATGCACTGTGACTATGTTGTCTGAAGCAGATGGAAACTTCATGGCGAAATGTGGAGTTGAAACTATTGCTCCAAGATGGTTTATGGACGACTATTTGAGCAAAATATTGTATGAAGTGTTGGCCTTGACAAGTAGATACCTTATTTAATGGTTTTGCAAAGGTACTTACCAACGTCAAAGGTGGTATATAAATCAATATACCCTCGTGTATCCACTCGTTCACCAGAAAAAAACCTATTATCTGGTCGTCATATGGTTGGATCTTTGTTTCTGGAAATCTCATTTTTTTAAGGTTTTCCAGTATAGAATGTCGACCGAACTCCCTTGGTCCACTAAGGTCTTGATGTTGGCGAATTTGTCAATTTTGACAGTGATGACCATGGGGTCGTCTTGGGTTGGGTCGATAGCGACGAAGTCATCATTAGTGAAGAGTATCGGGGGTATTCTCGATCGACCTCTAATTATGGTCGAGTGCACCTATTGAGTAGCCCGTAGATGTTTCTTCTGAGCAAAGCTTGAACATCCACCACACGCAAAACCCCCAAAAATCGTTTTAATTACCTCATGACCGCTTCTTCTTGAAGGCTCGATCCGCTTAAAGGTTTTGCTCCTTCGTTGCTGCTTCTCTAGGCATCTGTCATTGTCATGATGTCACCGAGGGTAAAATTCCCTTCTTTCATCCCTTCGTGGGTATTTCTTCCTCAATGGGGATCTATGAGAACTCCTGTTTGTACCTTGGACGAATTTGCGCAAATGGCCAACTTGAATGAGCTCTTCAATCTTGTTTTTCAATGTCTGACACTCTTAGGTCGTGTTGCCAAAATTACGATGGTATCGACACTGCCTGTACGTATCTGCACCTTTCGGACTTTGTAACTTTTTGAGTGTTAGGTTGAGGTTGACATTCAGTGTTTCATCCATGATTTTCCCCTTATCAACTTCAATTGGGTATACGTGTATAACCGAGGGCCTCGGTTTTATTTATACATGTCAGATCATTCTGGTGCATGTTTGCCATCTCGATCCTTTTCTTTTCCTTTATCTCCACCAATATCCACTTGAACATTATTGTGATAATCATGCAATTCTTCTAGTTGCATAAATTTGGCCGCTCGTTGCCTGAGTTCGTCGAGGACTTTTGCTGGTTTTTTACATAGACTATTGACAAACGGGCCAGACTGAAGAGCGGTGACTAAATGATGCATGACTATTTTTGGGCTAAGACTTATGATGTTCAGAGACAATTTGTCGAACCTCTCCATGAATTTTCATAGTGATTTTCCTTTCTCTTGTCGTATATTGACAAGCGCTATGGATGTTAGATGATGCGGTCAACTTGTTGCAAATTGAGTGCCGAATTTGGATAAAGGAGTTTTGAAGCTATCCACTGAGTCAAATGGAAGTCTTGTGAACCAACTGAGTGTTCCTCCTTCCAACGAGGTGGAGAACACTCGGCACCATACTGGTTTATCTAATGTATAGAGACTCATTTGGGTTTTATACACATCGATGTGTTCATTCTGATATGTGGTACCGTCATACCGATCCACATTCAATCCCTTCCAATTAGGAGGGAGTTGTGCTTCCATAATTTCATCTGTGAAGGGATGTCCTTTCGGATCTTCCTTTATGACGACAATGCGCTCTATGTGTAGTCTGGAAGACTGATAAGTCTGAGTCCTGGTTGTAGTTCTCTGAGGAGAAGGTTATCTTTGTTGTCTATGCCCAACTCTATGCGTAGGATCAACTAGTTGTTGCCTCGTCTCTTCATTTTGTCTGTGAAGATTCACTTCTCCTTTTCGTTCTTCTTGCGGATAACCGCCCCCTCTTTGCTCTTTTGGCGCATTTCTTCCATCTCTTTCTATAGAGCTTGGAACATAGTGATCTGATCTGCCTCCAAAATTCTGTCATTTTCCATTTGTCATGTCGAAACCATCGTTGCTTGCTGTGATTCTACTCGGTTCATAGTGGACACCAATTGTACTTGCATGGACAAAGTGTGCCTAAATAGTACCTAAGATTGGTTGTAACTATTGTTGTCAATGTTGGTCGCTAGGTCATGCTCCCTTGTATTCTCGTTCCTCAATTATTTGCTCCTTCAGACTTCAACACTTCCTCTCCTTAACTGCTTAGTGCTCATTCAAGAGTAAACTTGCATAAGGTTATCTGATGATCAAGTAAGTACTTTGTATTGAGAGTATGTATTGTAAAACTGATAAAAACGTACCTTACTCCATTGTAGATGGCTTACTTATAGTGTTTGGTAATGAGTTATTTGTTTAATGGGCCATATATGATGCATATCATTTGGGATTTAGAGTAATTTGTTCAAATATTTATGTATTAAGGTGATATTTGAATATAATATTTTATTCTTGATTGATGATTGGTATTATCATTTTATTTGTAATGCTTGTTTCTATGATCTAGATCCTTAAATTTGACTCAAAAGTATTTCTAAGTTTTTGACTCAAATGATAATGCTTAACATATTTGAATGCTAGGAATAAATTTGAAATTTTAATTGATATCAACGTCTAATCATAATGATAAAAAGTTTTTTTATAAATATGCGAGCAATCAATATTTAGGAGACTCTCTTAATAATTTTATATGCGAGGAATCGATATAATGATTTTTATACGGGCATCGATATCAATCAAAGGATAGAATATTACCATGCTAATCAAAATACACAAGTGTAAGAAGGATGAACCCTAATCCCAACAAACTCTTTGACTAGTTTTCTTTTAATTACTGCAATCATAACAAACTCCCAACAAACTTTATTATTCTATTTTCTATTTAGTGAATCTTTTACTTGATAATTCAATTGTTCCTTGTGGGTTCGGTATCCGTCCTTAGGGACAAATTATTACTTTTGACAATATGGTGCACTTCTCGTAACATAATAAGAATTATGATTATATTGGTAGGGTCGCCCAACATAAAATGATTTTTTTATAATTTCCTATGGTTACAGGCACACTTACTTGGTTCTTCGTTATCATTCCACCCTCTTGACTTATCTAATCTAGCTTATAGGGATGAGGATGTGGGATAGTTTCCAGGGATAACTTATTCACTAGTTCGGATCTACAACAATTACAACATGAACCATTATCCATAATTACAGAACAAATTTTATAAAAAAAAATTACATATTGTATGGAATAGGTTATCTCTCTGTGATTGTTCTAATTCAACACTTTCGAATTATGGAGGAAATTGCTTCCTGCAACCAACACTTTTGAATTTGCTGCCAACACTTTCGAATTTGCACCCAACACAATTTCAAAAATTCTGAAAAATACCTTTATTCTGAAAATGAAAATTCAGAATTTAAAATAATGCATTATGGAAAAATAAATCCGGAAAAGATTATTGTGTTACGGATAAAAAAATTCGAAATTAAAAATAATATATTCTGAAATTTTTTATCCAAAAGACATTATTGTGTTCTGAAAAAGGGAGTCCGGAATGTAATTTTATATGTATCCCATCCTTTTAAGGGTATTTTTGTCTTTTCGCCTGTAATTGGGTGTAGTGGTATGGTGCAGGAAGCAATTGCATACTGTGGATACTACCAGGAAGAGTTTGATTCGGGCCCAGCCCAACATACAATACGTACTTCCTTTGCAAAAATATTCAATTTACCAATCCTACCCTTCACCCCTTCCAACTCACCAAATCTCAACCCTAAACAACCAAAACAAAACCCTAAACCTGAACACACACACTCTCTCTCTGAGTCCATTGATGGCGTCGCAAATGGCGATCCTCTTTCGCACGCGCTCCCTCCTCTTCCCAAAACCCTCTTCCCTCATCAAAACCATATCCACATTCCCCTTCCTCTCGCAGGAGCCTCAGCTGGTGGATCCCACCCCTCTCCCGCCCAACCCCGCCTCCGGCAGCCCTCTCTACCACCAAAACTGGCGCACCCCTGGCCCCTCCTCCCATCCATCCGCCCACGCGCTCGCTCCCGTCGGATTCTACAACCGCGCCTCCTCCGACTCCTCTGACCCTCAGGCGCTACTCGACCTCTTCGGCGATTGCATGGCCTCGCACCAGTGGACAGAAGTCAAGAACCTCTTCGAGACCTGGGTCCGCGCCCTCGACAAGACTGGCAAGCCTAACCGCCCTGACGTCAACCTCTTCAACCACTACCTCCGCGCCAACCTCATGCTCGGTGCTTCCCCCTCCGACCTCCTCGACCTCGTCTCTCAGATGGACGAGTTCAACGTGAAGCCCAATACGGCGTCATTTAACCTCGTCCTCAAAGCCATGTGCCAGGCCAACGAAACCGTCGCCGCGGAAAAATTGCTCCAACGGTTAGTCTTCTAATCGCACTCGTTCATTGAATTGAATTCGATGCAGTTCTTAGCTCTGAAGGTTTGGGACTACGATTATTGGGACTAGTGATTACTATATTTCATATAGTATATGAAATATATAAATGGGTGCACGTTGAGGTTGAGTTAGGTTAAAATCCTAAATGTTATTATTCTCGTTGTTTGGAAATTAACTTCTCCTACTAATTTGTAGAACTTTATACTTTTTCTAAATTTTTATTTTTAAATTGTGCAGAAGTTTAAGATAAAGTTTTTTTTATATATATTTCTTTTCTTGTAGAGCTTCTTATGGTGAAGCTCGTTCTAATAGACTCTCTGTCAAATGTTAATAAGTTTGGATGGAAATTTGCTAATTCTTCTTGTCTGGTTATTCTATTAGGGGCAGTTCTCCATAAGCACATTTAACAAAATGAAGTTCTGAGAAGAAGAAAATAAAAGCATGTTCTACGTGAACTGCACACATAAGTTCAAAGAATATATAATCTTTAAATATGTTAATAGATGACAGAGCTTCTATAATCTTGTTTATGCATAAGCTAATTTTGAGTTACGGATAAGTTCATTTTCTCAGTAGTACTTATTGAACTCTAAACGGTTTTACAGCCATGTGAGTGGTCAAATGACCCTGATCAAAATGAGCTAATGAGAGGGCGTTGAGCATTGACTTGTGGTTAGTCCAGTGAACGGTATTGTGAAGTTCTTAATTTGCACAAAGTTAGATCAAATTAAGGTCTTGTATTAACTTTTATGTAAACACTTGTAGGATTAGAACAATAAGAAAATAAGAATGAAAAGTAAAATAAGTTTCTTTCTTAAATGATGTAGCTTCTCCAAAGTACTGAAATTAACATGTGGATATGAGAGAATTTTATGGGTTTTGGGTTTGGTTATGGGAAATTAATGTTCTGGAATTGCTTGCAATACTGCTTACCAGGCAAGAGGTAAGTGTGACAGAAGAACCGCCAATGGTTTAAAATATTACATGTTTAGTTAATTGTTATTGGATCGAAAAAAATTTGGTTAGAAGTTTTTAAATTGTTATTGTTAATCTTGGTGTAGCGGAGAGCCCACACTTTTTAAAAGCCAAACTGTTAAATGACAATAATTTAGAATTTGGAGTTGTCTAATTTCCTGCTGATGTGAGATTCTAGCTTCATTGTCAACTCATCGGGTTTGAAAGATCAGTCTGTAAACACAAGAGGGTAGACAGAGTGGGTTCTATGTCATTTTATTTGATTTGATTTGAGGTAAGCCTACTCTTAATATCTAGTCTGTTACGAAGGCAGGCTCTGTACTTCAAACAAAATTTTGTTTTTTAACGCTCTACTGAATGGACCTCTCTTATAAAACACCAAGTTGAAATGCCAATAAGCACACCAATGAGAATAACCACTTCAAGATAACTCATTAGTTTATAAGTTAAATCTGTCTGTGGTATTTGTACAAGTAATTGGGCACATTTTTTTGTTTATGTATCAAGCTTTGCTTTGTTATTATGATATCATCAGGATGTTGCAGACAGGAAATGACTCTCTCCCTGATGACGAATCATACGACTTAGTCATTGGAATGCTCTTTTCCACAGACCATATTGATGCTGCATTCAAATATATAGATCTAATTTTGAAATCTGGTAACGTCTTGTCAATGAAAGTATTTATGAGCTGTGTAAAGAAATGTCTCAGTAAGGGAAGGCTTGATACACTGGTGACAATAATTGAAAGGTGCAGGGTGAGTAATTAATCTTGTTGACGCATAATAAACTTTGTCTAAATTGTAATTTTGTCCCTATATTTTTTCGCCATTTTATCCCCATATTATAGAAATTCTGTAATTTTGGTTCAATCCTCAAATTTCCGTACATTTATTTCTTTTTCATTTTAATTAAATTATTTCTTGATGATACTTGAAATGAATATAATAGGTTTAGCGTTCAATTAAATAAGAATTAAAATATAAGCAAAATTGAAATGAAACATATCTAAAATTGGGGTCTTAAATATCAGAGGAAATATTGTAGTGAGACCAAAATTGCAATTTAGCCTTAAATTTGTCTGTAACAGATTTACTACTAACTTGATGCCTGCTTCTGTTAATGTTCTCAAATCTCTTCGTTGTTTCCAGGCATCAGATAAGAACAAAGCTCTTTGCCCCAACTGGGACTTGTGCAATCTTATTGTTGAAACTGCAACTGGAGAGGATAATAGCAAACTAGCTTTTTTTGGCCTGGAGTATATGGCCAGATGGATTGTAAAGGGTGAACGTCAAAGACCCCCTATATTCCTGTCTGTAGATGAAGGTTTAGTTCTGTCAGCAATTTTGACTGCTGGTAGATCCTATAATTCTGAGTTGCTAGGAATATCATGGGCTGTTTTGGACCGCTCACTGAGTAAAAAGAAAGCCCCTAATCCTGAGTCATATCTTGGGAAGATATATGCCCTTGCATCATTGGGAAATCTACAAAAGGCTTTTAGTACTCTGAATGAGTATGAGTTGGCTTATGGAGACGCAGGTCAAGAAGCTGAAGAATTGTTCTGCCCATTTACTTCGTTACATCCATTGGTTGTGGCATGCTCCAAGAAGGGTTTTGAGACTCTAGATAATGTATATCTTTCTCTGTTGAACAAAATATTTAATACTACCTAACCTTTCACATTTGTTACCAATCCAATCCTTTTCTGATGCATATAGTTTTTGTTGAATTCACTTGTTAATGTTTAGAAGTTATCATTTGGAAATAGATTACACAGTTTTTCATTTTTGACAATATATTTAAAAAGGCTTCCATGTTACTGTGACATGTTTGCAACATAGATTAAATTTCGGCCATGATCTATTTAGTGTTTGTTAATGTTACATTCAGCTTCATCTAATCATGCTCTGTTCTATTTAGGTTTATTTTCAACTGGAGAGTTTAAACCATGCAGAGCGTCCTTATAAATCTGTTGCTGCACTAAACTGCGTCATTTTAGGATGTGCAAACATATGGGACCTCGATCGAGCTTATCAAACTTTTGAGTCAATTGGATCTACTTTTGGGTTGAGCCCTAATATTCATTCGTACAACGGGCTGATGTATGCCTTTGGGAAGCTCAAGAAGGTGATGATTCCTTTTCTCAACCTACTTTATGTATCTTGTTGCTCATCCTCTCCACTCCTTTCATGGACCCCACCTTTAGAAAGCCTACACTAGACATTAAATCAAATTTTCTGAGCTTTGAATGCATGGCAGTTGCATTTGCTACCTCCATCCCTTTTTATAGATGTCTTTTGAGAAACTTGTTCGTCCCTTTTCTATAGAACCCCTTCCAAATTGTCTTTTTCAATTATCTTTTTTTTATGAAAATACCCGTAATTACTTTTAACTTTTATTCAATACACAAACAATGTCATATGAATAATAAGATAATTTTTCTCTCTGGTATTCGGATTGAGAAAGATTACTAGCCACAAGATTGTCTAGTGTAGCTGTTAGCAAATAGGTGGAAAGATTGAGTTGACAAGTCACAATATTTGTAAGTATAAAATGTAAGCAAATTTAATGCCACTGACTATATGAACCGACTTTTAAAGTTGATTTAGTTAAAATGGTCGTATATATATTGGTAGTATATTGGTACCACTCAGTCTGGCTTTTCTTTATTGTTTCAATTGTTTTGGGATTGCATGGGTTAATAAAAATGGATGCGTATGTTTGGTTGGAAGCTTATGTAGGAGGATTGGACACGTTTTCTATATAGTTTTTGCTGCTTAATTATTGTGTGCTTCAGGCTTTCAAAAAGTTATGTACTGCTGCAAGATGTAGTGTCAAAAAAGGAAAACCCACTTATCTCTTTAATTATCTTGTGGCAGACACATGAAGCTTCGAAAGTGTTTGAGCACCTGGTGAGTCTGGGTCTCAAGCCTAATGCAAAATCATATTCTCTGCTAATTGAAGCCCACCTGATTAACCGGGATGTAAAATCTGCTCTTGCAGTGGTTGATGATATGGTATTCACACTTTTTCTTAAAAAAAAAGTATATATTTGCCAGCAGCAAAGGTCATTGATGTATATAAAATTATTTGGCAGATAACTGCTGGATTTGAACCGTCAAAAGAGATTCTGAAAATGGTCAGGCGGCGATGCGTGAGAGAATTGGACTACGAAAGTGATGAACGAGTACAAAAAGTGGCGAATTCCTTGAAATATATATTGGGTACAGAAGCCCGGCGGGATATTCTGTTTAATCTTGACTACAGTGCGGGTTATGCTTGAATGGTAAGTTTTGACAACTTAAGATAAGTTGACACTTACAAGATGATTTTTTAGAAAATTTAAGGATTATTTGATATTGGAAATTTTCTTTGTTTTCATTTCTCATTTTCACTGTTTCTTATGCAAACTTTTAAAAATAGGAAACCAAGTGAAAATAAAAATAAGAAAGAAAAAACTCAATTCAAATGGTCACATGAAAATACTTACTATCGGACTGTAGTATTCACACAAATACACCACAATTATAAAGGAGTGTCTAAAATTATTGTTTGTTTTCCCCATTGGATAACCTAGCAGTAGAATGTTGTTTAGCACTAAACCCACTCTTCATATTTGATATTATTTAGTTCTTTTTGGGCAGGGCAAGGCAGGTGCATTGTCTTTGATGTCCCAATGAATTATTGGAATGATTTGACATATCTTTTATTGCATCCATCCATAACCAAGGGAATCACTCTGTATATAAGTGGATGCTCTTCTGGTTGCCAGGTCTGGATGAAGTAAAATAACTCGCCATACTCTCTATTTTTGTATTTGTGTTTGTGAAGTGGGGAGATTATTGAAGATGGAATTCGGTTTCCTAGTGAAAACCAAAGCAGTGGATTTAACAGCTAGGAATTATCCAATTTTAGTAGAGAGGATATAATCAAGGTCTACCCTTCTGGTTTTTTTGTTTTTTGACACTACCTATTTTCAACAACCTAGTGTGGCATCGACTTCAAGCTGCAAGGATTTGGTGACTGTATTTATGGTGCTGTGGTTGTACTACACTCTACTGCAAATAATGGCAACATTTTCAATTTAAACAATCAATCCATTTGATAATGTCCAAAGTATCTAGACATAAATGTCTTTCTATAAAGAATGTTTTGCTCGGATGGTGTTTACTTAACAGAGATAAAAGAAAAGAAGTGGATGGATGAGTTTGTGTTGTGAACCAAATTTTGTGAGCATTTCTAAATTATTTTAACATTACATACAAACATATTAAACTCAAGAAAAATAATTAGTTATAGTTTAATGGAATAGATGCTGTCTTAAATTATGATTATTTATTTTTAAGCAATAAAAGTAATTATTTTGTGAACTGTATAAATTAAAATATAGTATTTTAATATTCATTTTTGTTACTGTGAATGCTAAGATTACATGTGTTTGACTTTTTTGTTTTTATATTACTTTTGTAATAATTAAATTTATTTTTAAATCGTTTTGTAGATTCTAGTGTTTTTGACATTGTTAATTTTTAATTTGGACTCCTTTAGGAATACTTTTAAATCTGGATTTTACTTTTTTTATTTAAATTTGTTAGTCTCTTATTTTTAAAATAAATTATTTATCTATAAAAACTATTTTCTTCACAATTTCATCTCTTATGGGTTAAGTATTATTTTTTAAAAAGATTATTCTAAAATAATTGTGTATATATACAGTAATCTGTTTACTTTCTATATCCTTATTAATTTAAAATATTCTCGGTTTAAATTTATTTTTTAATAGCAATTTAATCATTATAAAGATATTTTTAATTGTGACATTGTTAAAACTTAAACTTGTTAATCATGTCATGATATAAGTTTAATAGTCTATCAGTGCAATTAAATGTCTATTCTAATTAATTAAATACAAATGCCCTCAATTATTTGATAAAATATTTGGAAAAGTTAAGTATTAATGTAATATTCAACTGTTAATTATATTTATAAATAATTAAAGACTGAATGAAATGAAACAATAACAATATTAAATATTTTTTTGCTTGAATACTAATTATTTGTAAGGAAAAAAATAGCTTTTCATTACAGTTATAGTTATTATTACTTTATACTCTTTGTTGGAATTGCTGCATATTATAAATAAAATGTGACTCCTTAATATCAAATTATCAAAATTGTATGTAAATATATGAATCTACATCATTCTCTATTTAATTTCTTACAATTATAAATTACAGTAGGTTTAACTTTTTTGAAGAATTATCATTTAAAAATATATTCATCTTTATAATTGTATTAAGCAAAAGATTAATACAAAGCTTCAATCACATGATACAATTTGTCTAAATAACTAAACAGAAATTAAATGAATTACCATGCATCAGTAATAATCAATATTATAAAAACCAAAACTCAGTCTCATTCTAAATTCTGAAAATTTGGTTTCCATTGAATAATTTTTTTTATGGTTAGTTGGTAAATAATGAAAGGACAAGTCCTCCATATTTCTAAAAATGTTGAGATCAAACGTGAGATGTTACTAATGGAGTAGCAGAAAAAGAATTTAATCTAATAGAATGTTACTAACGGTTAGAAGAAGAATTAAATTCATGATATGTCTTCTTGGAAGGGTAAAATAATAAATGTCTTTATAGCAAAAGATATTTATTAAAAAATAGAAAAAAACATAATTCTGTAAGACCATAGGAAAAGAAAAAACATTCATGTCAGACATAATACTTAAAACAAACTAACTACAATAAATCACTAGGATTATTGGAAAAAATTTGAACTTAAATGCAGGGTACCCGAAGGTAACCTTTCAAAAAGTGGCGTATGCCGCTTAATGTGACGCGAACACGGTATTCTTTAGTAAAAGGCGAAAGAATAATTCGGTATGTACTCATCACACGGCTCCGTGCCTTCCAATGTTGAAAACTCACTTTATTTATTTTATAATTCTTTATTTACTCTTAACAGACTCTTCAATGTGGGCTTAGTAAGAAACACAGACAAAAACACTGAACTCCTCCTTTATGTTGTGTAACTTCTGTGGGTGTCTTATTGTGAAGCACTGAAAGTCCTCTCTTAATCTCACTGCTTCTGAAATTGCACTCAATCTGCTTCCAATTTTAAGTCCCAATGGTTGTTACTCAATTTTCAAAAAAATTTGGTCATTCATAGATACAGTCTTGTTTTTTATGCTTCTATACATGAAGGTACTGATGCCATATCCATTTTCACATATGTAAGAAGTCCTAATTATATTATTATTATGTTAAAAAGATTTAGTGCTTTGAACATTTGATGCAGTGAGGTAAACACTTTTGCAGTGTTATAGTTTTAGCAGTGACATTGATGAGCCATCAAGCACAAAGGTAAGTTCCATTTGCTGCTAATTTTCTGTCTAAGGTTCAAATCCTGGGTCCAAAAAATGTTCTCAATGTAAACACCTACTGCTTAACAATTTGATATTTTGGGAAAAATGTTCTCTAAGAGTTTTGTATATCTTATTAAAATTATTCAAGAGTTGATTTTTTTCTATAACTTTGTAAGAGTTAGTGAAACCAATAATTCTATAGATAAATTGATAATACTAGATGTAGGATGGAAAGATCTAAACCAATATAAATATATGTCTATTTTCTTTCCTAACTTATTTTTTTACAGTATTGTTGCACCAACTTTTCAATCAATTTTGATTTCACTTCTAATTACATTTTTCTTTAAATATTAAAGAAAGTAATTTTTTCATGAAAAGTTTTAAAAACTAATTCACTATCTCATCTTGTGCCAAGGCTTCCCCCAATGCCTAGTTTTGATGCATCAAACATTAACTCAAACATAAATGTTGAATCTAGAAGCTAAATAATAGGTTTAGTGGCCAGAGTCTTCTTCATGCAATCAAATGCCTCTTTACATTTCTCTCCAAACTCAACTATGGAATCTATTTGGCTAAAGTCCTAAATGAATATGCAATAAAAACAATGTCCAAGAAAATATCCAAGTTCTCACATATAATTAGAAGGATCTACCTTTATGCCCTTCCTAGAGATAATGTGGCCTTAGACTGTATCATGCTCTGCCATAAAATGACACTTTTCATAGTATAGAATAAGGTTAGTCTCAATGCAGCTATCAAGCACTTTACTCAAGCTATCTAAGCATGTATTAAAGGAGGAGCTATAAACTAAAATTATCCATAAAAGCATCTTTGCAATGCTAAAATAAACCAACAAAAATACTTGTCATGCATCTCTAAAAGGTCCTAAGAGCATTGCATAAACCTAAAGATATCTTCTTTGCAAAGATGTCAAAAGTACAAGTAAAGATAGTCTTATATTGGTCCTCTGGTGCAATACATATCTAGAAATAACCAAATTAGTCATTTAAGAAGCAATAATGTGATTTACATGTCTAAGTGCTCTAACATTTGATCAATAAAAGGAAGAGGGAAGTGATTCTTCCTATTATCTTCTAGTTGACTCATTTTTAATCGATGTAAACTCTCCTATTGTGTGCATCCTAGTAAGAATCAACATGTCATTCTCATTCTTTACCATTGTTAACCTGAATTTCTTTAGTACTACTATGAGATATGTTACGTCTCCTTCATATTTATGTAATTAATATTTAATTTTAAAAGCATAATATTATAAACATATTATTGACTTAACATTTCTCAACTTCATATCTTGTTAGACGCAAGAGTTCCTTCTATTCTAAGAGACAATGACATGTTACAAATTAGTTTCATCTAACTAAATAGAAGAAAGTAAATGTTACTGTAGCTTTGTGTGGTGAGTCAGATGTAAGCACATTCATGTGAACTCTTCGTCTTATGGAATATTTGGCCTACTAAATGATTAGAGCTAAATCTACTACATATTTTTGCATTAAATCTACATACTTTATGGAGAAATTTATTAATAATATGCCTACCAAGTATTTTTCTGCATTTGTTAAACCAACATTCATTTCGTCATTAGAATATTTCATATTGTCCTTGTATATATTTTATATCGTTGCATTTGTATGAGAATTTCATTCACAAATATACATATTTACATATATTTTATACAGTTATATATATATATATATATATATATGTGTGTGTGTATATAGACGTACATATAATTTGATTACATTTTTCCTAAGAAAATTAATCCAGTGATATAGTAATCAATAAAAGTAACTCTAATAGTTCATGCAATAGGAATGGTGGTGGTTCCATTTAACAATGTTATTAAAAATGATACTTGTCTTATGAAGATTAGTAGGATAAATGAGTTCCATAGACATAAATAAAGTTATCTCACCTACTTTTCGAAGTCAAGCTTACCGCTACACTTTAAATTTATTTTTTAAAATTTGTAACTTGTTAAATTATAAATTAATCAATATAATAACCAAACTAAAAAAGAAGTTATAATTTAATCAATATGCAAACTCAATAAAATTATACATATAAACTGATAACAACCTGAAAGGAGGAAATTTTATTGAAAAAAAATTTAAACTTAAATGCAGGGCACCCAAAGGTAACCCTTCCAAAAATAGGCGTATGCCGCTTATTGTGACGCGAACACGGTATTCTTTAGTAAAAGGCGAAAGAATAATTCGCTATGTACTCATCACACGGCTCCGTGCTTTAAACCAGGAATACTCACTTTATTTATATTATAATTGTTCATTTCCGTTAAACAGACTCTTCAGTGTGGGCTTAGTAAGAGAAACATACACAAAAACACTGAACTCTCCTCCCTTCATGTTGTGTCACTTCTGTGAGTGTCTTATTCTCAAAGTCCTCCCTTACTCAATCTCACACTGCTTCACCACTTGCACTCAATAAGCTATGCCACCAAACGTTTTCCTCTCTCCCATTCACTTGTATATTCATTCCTTTTGCCAATTATATAAAATTATTGAATTGAAAATTCAGATCCCAGAATAAGACAAAGGCTGTACCGAACCTGTTACATGCAAAACAGCTACAACAGGTGCAAACACTCCACACTCAACCAAAAATCTGCAGCAACTTGAAACCAAAATCCATGCACTGGAACATATTCTCTATGCAAATAAAGGTGCAAACAAGGAGATGCAGCAGTGCTAAAAGAAAGGGCACAGAACATGCAACTCAAAACTGAGAGTACCAAAATGTGCAGCAGCAATATTCATGCGAAAGCAACAAAGAACATAGGGGTTTCTGTAGTACTATGATGAAGAAAACCCTTCATTATTCAGATATGCATGATGCTGCATCCTTTGGCAAGGATTATTTCAACAAAATATTACGGTCTCACATGCAGCAGGAGTAGATACGTGAAATGCACCTGCGACTCCTTCATCTTAAGGGATTTTGCTTATATAAACTATAAGAATACTTCATGTACTAAGTCATTAGTGCTAAATCTACATAGTTTTTATTAGATATAATTTTATTAGTAATATATTTACGAGTATTTTTCTACGAACATTGAAATTTTTCTTGTCATTGTAACATTTCATATATATATATAGACATACACAATTTATTTCATTACATTTCTTCTAAAGATGTTGATCCAGTGATATTGTATATAATGGATTAACATGCCATTTAAATATCCACACTGAAACTCAGAAATGCAGCATGAACAACTATAATGGAGAATTGTCCAAAATATGTAGAAGTCATTTATGTGTATTATGAAGGTTTTTATAGTTTTTATTAAAAGAAGAAGACAATAAACACAAAAGAAAATAAGATTAACTATCATAAATAATTTGTATGATACAAATAATATTAATATACACTCAGATACACAGATAGACTTCTTAATTCACGTGATAAAAAATCTAAATTATCTTTGTAGTGATTAATGAGAACAAATGAGTTTCATCACCATATGTGCACAAGATTATCTCATCTAGTTCAAATTTACTCATTTAAATTCTCAATGGAAGTCACCAACTACACTTAATTTAATTTTTTTGTTTAAATGAGTACCATGTTAGATGTAAGGTAAGAATAAAAATACTTTATTCAAGTCTAAATTATAAATCAAATAGAAGAATGACAATATGGACAGTCATCAACAAAGAAAATTATAGTTTTAACAATATACATATAATATATATCTCTCTTATCTGGATATTTTAGAATTAGGATATCTAAGTTCTTTCTCTTCTCTTTCCTTTTAAGAGTATGGTTATATATTTATATTTAATTGTAAACTTTTATTTGTAGTAAAAAATCATTATTCTCTTGTCTTTTAAAAGTATGGTTATATATTTAATATTAACATACAAAAAATCAGTCTTCTTTTTCTTTTAGGAGTGTGATTATATATTTAGTTGTAACATCCTTTTTCTTATAGCCAAAAAGTCAGCCTTAAATGAATTAAAGTTTTGATAATTAATTGGTAAAAAGATAATAAAAGCTCCACATAATTCTAAAATTGCAATTAGGAAAAAAAAGAGAAGAAAAATAAATTAATTTTTTTTCTTTCAACATTTCTAAAATAGGACCAGAGAAAAATGAAAGATTCTTGTCAGAGCTATACTCCAAAACATAGTACCACATTGAAATACAAGATTATTGAAATAAATTTGAACTGAAATGCAGGGTACCCAAAGGCATCCTTTCAAAAAGTGGCGCATGCCGCTTAATGTGACGCGAACACGGTATTCTTTAGTAAAAGGCGAAAGAATAATTCGCTATGTACTCATCACACGGCTCCGTGCTTTTCAACATTGAAAACTCACTTTATTTATATTGTAATTGTTCATTTACTTTTAGCAGACTCTTCAATGTGGGCCTATAAGAAACACAGATAAAAGCACTCAAAGTCCTCTCTTAATCTGTTTCAGAAGTTGCGCTCAATCTGCTTTGCATGCATGGATATTTTTTATGCTTCTATACATGAAGGTATGAATGTCATATCCATTTTCACATAAATGGAAGAAGTCCTAACTATTATTATTATTATTAAAAGTTTAAGTGTTTTGAACATTTGGTGCAGTGAGGTAAACACTTTTCAGTATTATAGTTTTAGCAGTGACATTCATAAGCCATCAAACACAAATATAAGTTCCATTTGCTGCTCATTTTCTGTATAGGGTTCAAATCCTGGATCCAAAAAATGTTCTCGAAATAACACCACTGCCTAAGAATTTATATATTGGAGAATAATTTGGTATATAAACACTTCTTTTTTATAAAACAGAATTAAAAAAAATAGATGTATAGTTGGAACTATTTAAATCGAAATCGTGATTAATTAAATAATATAATTTAAAATATAGTAAGGGTTGAATTAACCTAAATACTTGTCCAACATAAATTAACTGCAAATTCAAAAAAATTAGATAAACACAAAGGGGTTTGTAGTAATCTTTTATAATTAAAAAAAATAGAATTCAAAATTTAAATAAAAATAATAATTCAAAGAAAAACATATCAAAACAATTGATTCAATCATTAGTTAACAGAATAGCAAATCTTTAATTTTTTAATAATTTTGAATTAAATATCAAGCATCAATTAATTCTTGAAAATTACAAGAGATTAAATAACTCTATGAATCCTAATGTTTTGTTCTTGAAATTAAGCAGACTTTATTTGTTAAGAACAAAATACAAATTGAATTAAACAAACACCCATTTCTCATATTTTCAAGAAATTAAGGAAAATAGAGCTTTAACATCAAAACTTCAAGAATAATTGTGAATTACACTAGAGAATGGAGATTTTAGCTTTCCATGAACGATGAAGTATAAAATTCAACATTGTGAAGGAGAAGATGAAAACATAAAAGAGACAAAAAGAAGATAAAAAGAATTAACAGATAACATTGTCAATCTACTGTTCTAGATATTAACAAATAAGTCAATTGGCTTAAAATACTAAATTAAATAACAATTATAAATAAAGTCCAAATAATATGTTTACCCACTATTTTTTGTAGAGTTTAGTATATAATGGGTTATGGCATTAGTAGTCTGAATGATAAAAAATAACTCTAAAAGGTCTTATTATAAAAATGGTGATGCTTGTAAAAGTTACTATATTATTTTAAATATTCACATAGCTCAGAAATGCATAAACTATTATAGTGGAGAATTATCCAACATATGTAAAAGTTATTTATGTATATTATGAAGGTTTCTTTATCTTTAACCTTTTGTTAAAAGGAAAAGACAATAAACACGAAAGAAAATAAGATCAAATATTATAAATAATCTTTTATACAAATAATATTAATATATAATTAAATGACTTTTTTTAATTTACGTAATAAAAAATTTAAATTTTCTTTGTAGCGATTAATTAGAATAAATGAGTTTCATAACCATATCTGCACAAATTTATATCATTGGTTTAAATTTATTCATTTAAATTCTCAGTGTAAGTCACCAACTATATTTAATTTAATTTTTTAAAATAAGTATCATGCAAGGTAAGACTAAAAATACTTTATTTAAGTCAAAATTATATAAATAAAATAAAAGTTATAAATCAAAACATTATGGACACATAGTGAACAAAGAAAATTATAGTTTTAAAAGTATCCATGTAATATATATCTCTTTCTCTTATCAGGATATTTGAGAATTAGGATATCTAGTAGTACTGCAAAGTTTCTTTCTCTTCTCTTTCCTTTTAAGAGTATGGTTATATATTTAATTGTAAACTTTCATTTGTAGTAAAAAGTCATATTCTCCTTTTTTTTGTGATTATATATTTAATCGTAAAGTCTTCCACATAATTTTAAAAATGTAATAGGATAACTCATTCTTGTTACTAATGGAATGATCTAATAATAGCCTAGAAAATAAAACATTAAACAAATAATTGAGTGCAAGAGGAAAAATTAATTAATTATCTATTAGTGAAAGAATGGTAAACTAATTCTCAGCGTAAAAATTAAAAATTGAGAACAAGCATGAAATGCAGGAACAGTCATACAACTTTGAACTTGAGAACAAGCATGAAATGCAGGAACAGTCATACAACTTTGAACTTAACTGCAGGGTACCAAAAGGCAACCTTTCAAAAAGTGGCGTATGCCGCTTGATGTGAAGAGTCCACGGTATTCTTTAGTAAAAGGCGAAAGAATAATTCGCTTTGTACTCATCACACGGCTCCGTGCCTTGACACAAAGAAAACTCACTTTATTTATAGTCTAATGGCTCATTTCCGCTTAACAGACTATTCAATGTGGACTTCAGCCCTTGCACTCCCTTAGGCTTATATTATATCCAGTGGTTAATCAGAGATGGAGGAAATCCTAATTGTTATTATTATGTTAAAAAGTTTTAGTGCTTTGAACATTTCACGCAATGAGGTAATATAGCATAATAACAAATTTATATAACACTAAATAATTAAAAAAAATTAAATTATAAAAAAATATAACTATGTAAATAATATATATCATTTATAATAACGAAAATTATTTTAATTTTTAAAAAAATTATCCTCAAATGTAATTTTTTTTCACATAAAAGAATTTATTACTTACATAATTACATATAATATCTCACTACTATCATTTTGAATCTTTATCTAAGAAAATATTTTTTTACTTTATTCTTTGACCAAAAGAAGAACTAAATAAAAATAATGGTTTATCCCAACACTCCATGAATGCTAAGAAAAAAAAACATTTCCACAAAATAACTAATATTGAAAGAAAATTAACATTAAATTATAATTTATTTAAATAATATATAATGGACATTTTCTCATTTTGTGTTTATAGTTCATATTCATATTTACATTTAATTATATTTTAAATTATAATATTTTTAATTCAAAAAAATTAAATCAAGACAAAGGGTTTTTTTTGTGATTTTTTACAATTAAAAAGTTAATTCAAAATAAAAAATATATATAATAATTCAATAAAAAAAACATATCCATCTCTAGTTCTTCCATAATTGATTCAATCATTAGTTAACAAACAACAAATCCTTAATCTTTTAACAAATTTGAATTAAATATTAAGCATCAATTAATTCTTAAAATCACATACAAAGATTAAATATCTTGTATGAATGATAATCTCTTATTCTTGAGATTAAGCAAACTTTATTTGTTGAAAACAAAATACAAATTGAATTAAACAAACAATCTTTTTTCACATCAAAACACATGTTTCAAGAAATTAAGGAAAATCAAGCTTGCGAGATGAAAATAGAATAAAATTAACATCAAAACTTCAAGAATAATTGTGAATTACATTATAGATCAATCTTTAATCTTAGCTTTCAATGGAGGGTGAAGTATAAATAACAATCATAAGTAAATAAGTAAAGTCCAAATAAGTTCAATGAGATGAATTTTAATTAAAATAATGAATTTAACTATAGAAAAATTAAGAAAAAAATACAATGCAAATACAATTAACATAATTATCAAGAGATCTAAAATTTACAACCAGAATACAACATCCAATTAATCAAAAAGTAAAAAAAAAAATATTATAAATGATATTCACCACAATCTAACAAACAAGAGAGTTAATTAAGTTAAAAGGTTAATAAAAGATAATTGAATTTTCACAAAAATACTCTTTAACTCTCATGTTTAAATCTGTACATATTACTTAAAAACACTCAAATAAGCACACACTACAGTAAGTTTGACAATACTCAACATCCACAACAGAAACACATACAAAGAATAATAAAGAGGACTTTTTACAAGATGTGATGGGGGCAAGATAAAGGTAGAGAGATAATCAGAAGATAAACTTAAACCCAATAAATTAGATGAGAAATTGAAAATAAATTCAAATAGAATACATCTCAATATCACAATTATACTCCTCTCTATTTTTTAAACTCTAAATGTTATTATTTTTACCACTTTCCTTTTATTTCTTACAATTATAGATCTATTTATAATTATATAAATTTTACAATTATAAATCTATTTACTATTATTATATAAATTATAGTAGGTTTAACTTTTTGTACTAAACCGAAAAAAAAATAGAAGAGAATCAGTATATTCTAATTATTAAACATTCATAATAAATAATAAATAAACACAATTGTTTATAGATAAACAGTTATCAATTATTATATAAAAGAAAACTAATAGGTATATTGAAAAAATTTTGAACTTGACTGCAGGGCACCAAAGGTAACCCTTCCAAAAAGTGGCGTATGCCGCTTGATGTGACGAGAACACGGTATTCTTTAGTAAAAGGCGAAAGAATAATTCGCTATGTACTCATCACACGGCTCCGTGACTATTCCTTAGCAATACTGACTTTATTTATATTATATTGTTCATTTCCGTTTAGCAGACTCTTCGATGTGGGCTTAGTAAGAAACACAACACAAAGCACTGAACTCCTCCCTTCACGTTCTGTCACTCTTTTTGTGAAGGACTCAAAGTTCTTCCTTTGTCAATCTCACACTGCTTCATCAGTGCACATCAATCTGGTCCCAGTTTTAACTCCTTAGGGTTATATCCAATGGTTGTTAGTCTATCAATTTACAAAAAGTTTTGGTCACCATTGGATGCATGTATACAGTTTTGTTTTGGTCATATCTACTTTCACAGATGGAGGAAGTCCTAATTATTATTATTATTATTATTATTATTATTAGTGACATTCAAGAGCTATCAAGTAAAAAGGTAAGTTCCATTTACTGCTAATTTTCTGTTTAGGTTCAAATCCTGGATCCAAAAACGTTCTCAGAGTAACACCCCCTGCTTAACAATTTTATATTTTGAAGAATAATTGAGTATATAGTGTGGGACTTTTAAGCACATAACAGTTTAAATTTAACAATTGATAATAAGAATGAAATTGATTGTATATATCAAAGCTCCGGTCTAAATTTACTTTTCTTTCAAAATTTTAAGCATTTTTCTCTTTCTTTTATTATGACTAATAATAAAATAACTTGTTTATTATTTAAATTATTTAAAAAAAAATATATGTTAAATAAATAATATTTTGTAAATAGTTTAATTGATTAAATTATAGAAATTTATAATTTTATATAGTATAAGTATAGTTATACTATATAATGAGATGTGAAAGGGGTAGTGACAGATCATTTAAGTTAACTTGATTTTGTTTCGTATTTAATTGTTTTTGGAATATGGAAGGATAAAGAGTTTCATAATATTGAAACCTTCTTACATTGAGATATGATTTGGTTAATGATAGTTATAAAGCAAGAGTTGTCCTATTATAGATATTTGTTACCATTAAGGACTACACCAACAATAATTTGGAGATTTGCTACCACTAAGGAATACAATAACTTGAAATCTATAATCTTCCAAAAGAGATTGACATATTTAAGGAAAATAATTTTTTGTTTAAAATAATTGTTAAGATAAAAGATTTTGCTTCAAACTTTTGTATATGATATGTTGAGAGATTATTTGTGATGAATATTCAATTGCTGTTTTTGTCAAGAAATATAGAAAAAAATGAAGGATGTAAGTCTTATTTATTACTCTGTGTTGTATGGGTCGGATTTATTATATCAATGAAGAATTATTTGCCATCATTTATTGTATTTTAAAGTTTATATAAGGTATCATCTTATTATAATTTATTTAATATTTTTTTTTGAGAAAAATTTAATTCTAACAACTAAAATTTAAATCTCTCTTTTTATCCTTGACTGTATAAGTATCCAAAGTAATAATATATTATTATTTTAGTCTGGGGTATCATAACCTATATTTTGGACAAAGAGAATCTATAAATAATACAAATGGAACTCACTTACAGGTAACTTTGGACACGTGTCATTCAAAGAAAATTCAACCAAAAAAAATTTAAAAAAAATATTTACCAAATGGAGAAAGATCTGAACCAAGACTCCAATGAAAGCATGACAAATGGCATAATCTTACAAAGTCACGTTCTGGGATATAAACGTCATTCCCCTCAACCTCTTTACTTTCTACTTCTCCAAAATCCTTCTCCATTCCCTCCAAAAATCTTTGCTTTCTCTCCTCAACTTTCACCGATTTGGCCACTGCACACATTCTGGTCATTGCCTTACCAGCAACTCAGATATCTTCTTTTAGGGTTGTTTCTTATGACATGATTTTTGAATTTGAAAATGGCTTTATGAGGTTTATGAGGTTATATAAGTTCTCATAAATTGAAAAACCTTCATTTCTCATTTCGTCTTTCATTCTTCCGAATAAAAGGTTAGCCTTTTATCATTCCTTTTCATTTTTATAGTTATTTGTTCTTTTCATTTGACATCAAACGAGGTAATCTTTATACCGTTTATAGGGTTGAATTCGTGTTCTAGGGTTATAAGCATGTGTTCATTTCATTTCTCTTTATTTTTGTCTTTCTTTGATTTGTTCATCTCATCAACTTTTTCAGTGTATTCTACCTCCTTTTTGTTGAGTTCGTGTTCCAGGTTTGTAAGCACGTGTTCATCTTATTTCTCATTTTTGGCTTTTTTGTTCATCTTATCCAACCTATTTAGTGTGTTTGTTTTTCATCATTACTCTTGAGTTCAAAGATGACAAAAAGTTCCTCCATGCATTCAAACAGACCCTGCAATATTCTATTCCCTTTTTTCTATTCTATTAGTTTTCTTTCTTACCCGCAAAAGCTTTCTTCAATTTTTTTTTTGTTTTTGTTCTCTGTTTCTCAATATTTTTTGGTTTTTGGTTCTCTTTTTCTAATAAAAAAAAAGTTTTCTTTCTAACATGCAAAAGCTTTCTTAAATTTATTTATGTTTTTGTTCTCTGTTCTTTTTATCAAAGTTTTCTATGTCATCCTCTCATTTTTTTGTTTGTCAATATGTTTTTTCATATTTTTTTCTCACTTTCTTTTGGTCTTTGGTTCTCTTTTTTTGATAAAAAAAGCTTTCTTCAAAAAAATTTGTTTTTTGTTCTCTATTTTTTTTTATCAAAGTTGCACACTTTGATCTTCTCTACATTCCTTTCATTTTTTGTTTGTCAATATGTTTTCTCATGTTTTTTCTCAATATTTTTTGGTCTTTGGTTCTCTGTTTCTGATAAAAAAAAGTTTTTTTTTAACATGCAAAAGCTTTTTTAAATTTATTTTTGTTTTTGTTCTGTTTTATCAAAGTTTCAAACTTTGATCTTCTCTGTCATCCTTTCATTCTTTGTTTTGCAATATGTTTTCTCATGCTTTTTCTCACTTTTTTTTGTCTTTGGTTCTCTGTTTCAGATTAAAAAGTTTTCTTTCTCACATGCAAAAGCTTTCTTAAATTTCTTCTTGTTTTTGTTCTCTGTTTTTTTTTATCAAAGTTGCAAACTTTGATCTTCTCTGCCATCATTTAATGTTTTTTCTCAAATTTTGTTGGTCTTTGGTTCTCTGTTTCTGATCAAAGATAATTTCTTTTTGAATTTGAATTGTTCATTGATATTGGTTTTGACATTTGTCATTTGGTTACTGCTTATATTTAGATATTGCTTTATATTGATTTATTAGACTTTATTGTGTAGGTTGCATTTGAAGAAGAACAGTCTGAAGATCAGTTTGAAAAACACGCCCACGTTGTTGCTTATTATGTAAGCTGCATTTGAATATCAATGTGTAGGATCAAAGAACTTTCAGATGTAGGATTCATACAAGATCAAAGAATTTTGTAATTGTTTAAAGACATATTTTTTATACTTTGAAGAAAGAAGTCTATATCAATGTAAAATCAATTTATTTGATTGTGTAAAAAGACGTTTTGTATACTTTGATGAAAGAAATCTATATGAATGTAAAATCAAATTTTGATGTAAACTGATTAGATTATATTCAATGTCATTTCCTTTGTTTTGTGTATAGATATGAATATTTTGAGATTGTTTGAAAACTATTTTCTATTGCATTGTGTTTTGGAAACCACAACATGTTAATACGTAATATTACATTTAGATGATATAAAAATAAAAATATAATGACATTGATTTTCATTCAATATTATTTAAACATTTTATGAACATTGAATAAATTAGAATGCCTAAGAATTAATGAATAATAAATAGTAGTATAATAGCACGGATATTCTATAAAAAAAATAACACCTAATAAAAATAAGTAAAAGAAATAATAAAGAAATTTCAGTAAAAAATATATTTTTTTTTACCAAATGTGCAAAATCGGAAGGAAGGAACTAATGAAACTTTGACAAATGGCGTAACCACATGAAGCCACGTAACGCTCATATAAAGGTTCATTCCTTCCACTCTCTTCATTTTCATTTCATAAACCCTAATCCTATGCATTCCTTCCAAAACTCTCTCTCACGTTTTTTTTCCTCTGCTATCCTTATTTTCACGTTTTTCTCATTTTTTCTTTTTCTTTTTTGAATAACAGGTTATTCTCTATCATTTATTTTTTACATTGCTTGCTTTTATTTTTTTTGCAGATTCTCTTCATATGTTTGTTAAGTATAAATTTATTTTTTTGGGTTTTTTTTTATCAAAGTTCGTTACTTTTATCATTTATGTCGATTCTTTTAATCTTTTTATCGGTTTGTTTCCTCCATTGTTACTTCTATGTTTGTTACGTTTTTCGCAACATAAAAATGATTTCTTTTTTTATTTTCTTATAAAAAATTGATTGCTTTTGATGTTTCTATTGATATAAGAGATGAGGACAGATGGTGCAGCTGCTAAATTTGTGAAACCTAAATAGAATAGATGAGAGAACTTGAGAGAGAAAGTGAGAGAGAGGAGTGATCATGAGAAGGAATGAAGAGATTGAGAGGGGTGCTTAAATAGTGATTAATGATAGCTAATAATAATATAGAAATAATTATTGTTTATAAATAAATTAATAAACAATAACAATAACAAAAATTATAATATGTCATTTATTACAATATTAACAAATTAAATATATTATCCACAAAATTCTTTTAAATATATTTATAATAAATTAAAAATTAAATTAAAAATTAAATTAAAAATTAAAAAAAAATTATGTAAGATTTAAACTATATTATAAAAGTAAAATAAAAAATTAATGTTGTAAGTGAAATCTGAAAAAAAAATAAAAGTGAAATTATAAAACAGTTATTTTATGTATATTACATTACATGGCCAGAACAAATAGCATAAAGAAAACCATAAATAAAGAGTGTAATAAACATAAACATAATAAATTAAAAATTAAAAATTAAAAATATCCGAATTAAATTAATAAATAAATTACACATTACAGTTTTTTTTTAATTACATATTGTCTCAATTTCTATTTACAACAATAATAAAAAAAATACACTCAATTTCTATTTACAACAATAATAAAAAAAAACTTTATGTCTTCAGCTTAGCAAACTTCAGCAAAATCCTGTTGTAAGTGAAATCTGAAAAAACAACTTTAATATCATATAACACTTATTTTATGTATATTACATGTGCAGAAAAAATATAGTAAAGAAAACCATAAATAAAATAGTATAATAAACATAAACATAACAATAAAAATAAATATTCAACGTCCTTAATATAAACATAAAACATAAATATCTAAATCAAAAAACATAAAAATAAAAGTAAACATCCAAAATTATAACCCTAATTTAACAAAAACATAAATTGTTCAAGTTTCCCGCAAATGGAAACAATTGGTCTCATTGGCTTTTATAATAACAACGCATAATTAAAAGAACTCTGATGTGCGATGAGAACTTTTTAGAACTCTCAAATATTATTTTATCGCATTTCTGTAAAGAATGTGCTTGACAGAAGTTCGTCCAGTCAGGTCCAATCTTCACACTTTTTGCAGGTAAAGGTTTCCATGAAAGGCGATAAAATAATAGTATCTAACCATTTTGCTGAAGCTAAACGTTGTGAACCACTCACCAATGGTCCTTTTCAACATTTCTCTATAACGTTATCTCTTCGTCAGACTCAATCAAGTTATCTGGTGACATTTTACTTTTGTCTTATTTAATATTTCAATCCTTATTTTGTATATTAAGTTGTTTACACATTGTTTTATTTTCCTGAAGTATCTACCTGAGGATTTTCATGAAGAACAATTTTTTTGAATCTGCCTCTACGAATGTATTTGGCAAAATCCTCATGTAGATACTTCAAGAAAATAAAACAATGTGTAAACAACTTAATATACAAAATAAGGATTGAAGTATTAAATAAGACAAAAGTAAAATGTTATCAGATAACTTGATTGAGTCTGACGAAGAGATAACGTTACAGAGAAATGTTGAAAAGAACCATTGGTTAGTGGTTCACGACGTTTAGCTTCAGCAAAATGGTTAGATACTATTATTTTATCGTCTTTCATGGAAACCTTTACCTGCAAAAGTGTGAAGATTGGACCTGACTGAAAGAACTTCTGTCAAGCACATTCTTTACGGAAAGACGCTAAAATAATATTTGAGTGTTCTAACAAGCCCTCATCGCACATCAGAGTTCTTTTAATTATGCATTGTTATTATAAAAGCCAATGAGACTAATTGTTTCCATGTTCGGGAAACTTGAACAATTTATGTTTTTGTTAAATTAGAGTTATAATTTTGGATGTTTACTTTTATTTTTATGTTTTTTGATTCAGATATTTATGTTTTTGGATGTTTAATTTTATGTTTTATGTTTATATTAAGGACTTTGGATATTTATTTTTACTGTTATGTTTATGTTTATTATACTGTTTTATTTATGATTTTCTTTACAATATTTGTTCTGCACATGTAATATACATAAAATAAGTGTTATATGATATTAAAGTTGTTTTTCATATTTCACTTACAACATGATTTTGCTGGAGTTTGCTAAGCTGAACACATGAAGTTTTTTTTTTTTTATTGTTGTAAATAGAAATTGAGACAATATGCATTTTATTTTTTATTATTGTTGTAAATAGAAATTCAGTATGTAATTCAAAAAAAAAATTGTAATGTGTAATTTATTTGTTGATTTAATTCGGATGATTTCTATTTTTATTTTTTAATTTATTATGTTTATGTTTATTACACTCTTTATTTATAATTTTTTTATGGTATTTGTTCTGCCCATGTAATGTAATATACATAAAATAACTGTTTTATAATTTTACTTTTATTTTTTTTTCAGATTTCACTTACAACATTAATTTTTTATTTTACTTTTATTATATAGTTTAAATCTTACGTAATATTTTTTTCATATTTAATATTATTTTTTATTTTTATTTATTATTTATTATAAATATATTTAAAAGAATTTTGTGGATAATATAATTAATTTGTTAATATTGTAATAAATGACATTTTATAATTTTTGTTATTGTTATTGTTTATTAATTTATTTATAAACAATAATTATTTCTATATTATTATTATTAGCTATCATTAATCACTATTTAAGGACCCCTCTCAATCTCTTCATTCCTTCTCATGATCACTCCTCTCTCTCACTTTCTCTCCTCTCTCTCAAGTTTTCTCCTCTATTTTGTTTAGGTTTCACAAATTTAGCAGCTGCACCATCTGCCCTCATCTCTTATATCAATAGAAACATCAAAAGCAATCAATTTTTTATAAGAAAACAAAAAAAAGAAATCATTTTTATGTTGCGAAAAACATAACAAACATAGAAGCAACAATGGAGGAAACAAACCAATAAAATGATTAAAAGAATCGACATAAATGATAAAATTAACGAACTTTGATAAAAAAAACCCAAAAAATTAAATTTATACTTAACAAACAGACGAAGAGAATCAGCAGAAAAAATAAAAGCAAGCAATGTAGAAAATAAATGATAGAGAATAACCTGCTATCCAAAAAAGAAAAGGAATACATGAGAAAAACGTGAAACATAAGCATAACAGAGGAGAAAAATTTGAGAGAGTTTTGGAGGGAATGCAGAGAGTTAGGGTTTATAAAATCGAAATGAAGAGAGTGGAATGAACGAACCTTTATATGAGCAATGCTTGGCTTCATGTAGTTACACCATTTGTCAAAGTTTCATTAGTTCCTTCCTTTAGATTTTGCACATTTGGTAAAAAATAAATTAATATTTTTTACTGAAATTTCTTTATTATTTCTTTTACTTATTTTGATTAGGTGTATTTTTTTTATAGTATACCCGTGCTGTGCACGGATACAAGGCTAGTATTTTATAAATAGGAATGCCTATGGGGTTGGATAACCTCTATTAATCTAATAATACAAATCAAACCAATAGATTGATTTCTGATTAAAAAAACTCAAGTAATTTGATCAAATCAATTAAATAAAAAATTTCCACCATTGATTATAATCATAATCATAGTTTATATTAAGCATATTACATGAGCATTTTAACTACAAAATTATGTGAATCTTAATTTTATTTTTTAATATACAATTTTGCATACTTGCACTTGTGGAACCTAACTAATACGAACTAAACCAATACATCTTGATCGTGTTAATTAGGTTTAGATTATGCAAAAATAGTTGGAGATTCCAAATAAATCTAAAAGATTATTCTATAATTGATATTGTTCCAAATTGGACAGAAACCAACCCTGAAGTCTCATCACTTTCGAAATTCTTTCATTGATTTAAATTTACTGAACCAACCAACAGAAAGAAAATAATTAAGAACAAGTGCTGCTAGCATTTTTTATATTAATGTTATTTATAGATTGGCTTGTGATGATTACTATCTAGAAGTATATAGGAAGCATAATCATGTGAAGTAAAATAGAAGCAAAGCAAAATGAAGAAAGGATTGTGATGCTTATAAGGGTAAATGTAAATTGTTCATTGCTCCAACTGATCACTTTACTTAAAACAGATAAGGCAATAAAAAGAAAAAGGTTTGAAGTAAAAAAGAAAAGGCATAGATCTTCTGGGTTTGGTAGGATACTGAGAGCACGAGAATTGTGAAATGGCCCTATTGTCTGGTCCAAATCCATTGCAAGAAAAGCTGAAAAATGCCCTCTTTGACACCTTAGATATCTGACTATCGAATCATGGTCAATGCTGCAGAAGTAGAAGAGTGTCAATAAGGAACCTTAAAAGTGACTAAAGTAAATATATAATGTGGCTTTGCACACATTAAACAATAAAATCATGTAAAGTAGACAACTTATTATGCACCCACCTCAGGCTCGGTAGGTTTGCCTTCTTCAGCTTTTATGTTGTCCTCACCTGCATGATAGCATCAGCTTCTTTAGTAGTTCCAAGTATGAGTATGTAGTATAAACCAAATAAAAGGAAACACAATCACGCTGTTAACTAGGAGTCACTCATTTGAAGACACCACTCTTGAAATTGAGACTTATGGATTTTTTTAAAAAGGTGCAATTTCACTTATTAACAATAGGTAAAATTTTAAAAGATTATCAAAATAATAAGTTGTGTATATAACTTTGGCACAACTTTAGTACAAAACTGAAGTAGTAGAGACACAACTTGTCCATTTTGGTAATTTTTTAAGATTTTACTAATTACCTTGTGAAATTTAATGGTAAAAATCCAGTGACTTATGACCTACGTGATAATCTCTCAGAGAGTATGCAGTTTTATTTTTCTTTCTGTTCATCCTAAATTGATTTATTTTCCTAGACAGAGTGGAAGATACTGTTGCAATGATATTGTACAAGTGCACATCAACCACTTTTTGTCTCCAAGACATCATTATTGAGCAACATATGGTACAAAATATTGTTGCTTTCCCTTGGCAAAAGTCAAATGCATCTTATATCAAGTTTCAATACCTCCATCCTCTGGCAAATCAGAGGTCCACAATGTCAGGTTGTCTCTCAACAGCTGCATGATCAAAGTGCTGTCCTTGTATGACTCTTCACTCAGGGTGTCCAATTCTGCAATTGCCTCATCAAAAGCTTGTTTAGCCAAATGGCAGGCCCTGAAAGTAGCAGTAATGACATTCAGACAAGAGCTAGCAACAAATGCAATTCAATGGATCCATACAGAATGAGAGAGCCAATAACTTTACCTTTCAGGAGAGTTCATTATCTCGTAATAAAAGACAGAGAAATTGAGTGCAAGTCCAAGACGAATTGGATGTGTTGATGGAAGATCTGTGTTTGCAGTGGCTGAAGCAGCCTAATAATTAAAACATTTGTGAAAATCAAATGAAAGTATAATGTATAATATAAATAATTTATGAACTAGTTCATTGCTGAAATACAAGAGATAAAAGATGACCTCATATCCTTTCAGTGACTGCTCAGCTGCATCTTTCCTTTCTTGGTCAATCTTGAACTCAGCAAGATACCGAAAATAATCACCTTTCCTGGACCAAAAGAAGAATAAGGAAATCAAAATATCAAAGAAAAATGTGATAACAATAAGAGATGCTGTACAGCAGAATGCAAACAAATAAATCCAGACTCGTTCATTGCATTAGAGTCCCTAGAAAGCCAATCAAGCTAAGGGTGCAGCAAACAGTTCATCAGGGACAAAAAATAGGTCATCAAATCATCATATTCATACAGATTCTAAGCTTCCTAGATTAGTCCAGGTATCTTTTTTTAGACTTAAATCAGAAAAGACAATTGTAACAAGGGAAAAAGTACTCGTAAGAATATGGCCATGAAGATAATGACTCGAAATGGGAAAGGAATTGAATTAATCAAGTGCATAACAAGGAAGTGTAGCAGCATAACTCACATCTTATAGTAGAAAACACTAGCTTCTGCTGATGCAGAAGAAGGAATCAGGTGCTTGTCTATAATAGTGAGAATGTCACCACAAATTTTAGAGAGTTCATCCTCAACTTTTTGGCGGTAACTCTTGATCAGTTTGACATTGTGCTCATTACTCTTAGCCTCTTCCTTCTGCTCAATTGAGGACATTATGCGCCAGGAGGCCCTCCGTGCACCAATAACATTTTTGTATCCCACTGAGAGGAGGTTCCTTTCTTCCACAGTTAGATCAAGATCAAGTTTTGCTACTTTCTTCATACACTCAACCATTTCTGCATAATAAGTATTAAGTTTCAGAAGGATATTATTACAAAAACTAGAACAATGATCAAAACACCATCTATATGCATTTAGAAATTCAAAGTACAGATTACTGGCATGCACTATGCTCTATGCAACAGCAATTACGCTCACATAATGTAGGTTCTGAGCATAAATCAGACTTTGTCTACCCGGTTTCAAAATAAGACAAAATTAACTAAATAAATTTGAAAACAGATTAATCTTCACCTAATCAGACAAGAAGATGACACTCTAAAGGTAAAAACTGAACCGGTTTTGCCTCTTGTCATCAAAAGGGTACCAATGCAAATAGGGTTTTCAAGTACAAATAGAAAAGGACGGCATTCTATTCTGAGTTGAAAGGTCTTCCCTCATTGGCCCCCATTACAGTTTGAATATTAGGGCCCATTTGATTACCTTTCCACCTTTTGATTTTAAAATCTATTTTCTAGAATAATTTCACCCACCAATTAATTATTCATCCAAAATTTTATCACTTTATGCAAATTATTTTCAAAATAAGTGTTCTAAGAAACAAAAACAATTTTGGGAGAAGTTACTCTACTTTTTCTTTTGCATTCTCTCATTTTACCTTTCCTTCAATCCTACACTCTTTTTTATGCCTATGACCACCCTCCACCAACTATCTGAGTAACCTTATTCAGATGCATTTTGAAAACCAAAAACAATTTCTGAAAATAAAAACCAAACACGCCCTAGTCTTTCCGCCTCTTACTTTTGTCCTATCAAATCACCAAATTTAACATATGAACATCTACCACAACATAAATCAACAAAAAGTGGGGGGTTTCACACAGGGAAAACGATCTAACCCAGAAACTGATCCATAAAATAACTGAAAACCCACATCTCAAAATCAAATCTTTCGACTCTCCAACCACATTACCAACCCAACAGAACCACGAAACCGCTCCAAAAAAACAGATCCATACCAATGCCAGCATCAAATCACGAACCCCATCAAGGAACCATAGAAAAACAGCGAATCAAAATAATAAAAAAAGAAAAAGAGAAAGAAAATCTCAGATTAAAAGCAAAGGGTGCAAAGACCTTCGTATCTCTCAGCCTGCTCGGCAAGTTTGGCCAAGTAAACCTGTGTGTCTCTCTCTTTCTCGGCAGCCATGGTGGTAGAGAGAGATCAGAAAGCGAGGAAAAGGACAAACACAGAAAAGGGGGCAAAGAAGAAGAAGGAGAAGAAGAAGAAGAGGGGAATGTTGGGTGATGCAAGGAAGAAGAAAAAAGAAGATGGAGATGTTATATAGTGGTTTTGGATGGAGCATGTTGTGGGGGTCAAAGGGAGACCGAAATCTCAACCGTTGGATCTCGTTGTTTGAAAGAGAAACCGCGCAAATCGTGACTGACTCAGAGAGAAGATGCTTATCTGTGATTTCTGCTTATTATTTCATCTACCACTACTATGCACTTTCACTTTTCACTTCTAATTTTTTTTCATATTCTTTTTTTATCAATTTCATATCATTGCACTCTTTAATCTTTTCAGGTAAAATTCAATAAATGTCATAAATTTCTTTGTTGTAATAAAACAGTATCACAAATATAAATTAATTAGATTACTAAATGTTAATAATGACACATAAGTAAAACTATTCAAGTGATAAATTTGTTTATTTGAGTAATGTTTTTGGTTTTCTCTCTTTTACTCTTTTACTCTTTTACCAACAATCCTCTTTTTTTAGTATGAATTATAGTTTTACTCCATTTCACTTCTAATTCAGACAAAAAAAAATCATTATGAGATAGGATCATCAAAATTAATGATCTTCAATGTAAATTTTGCATTATATTTTTGTATGATATACTATTTATGTATATGGATATGCGGATATTTTGTGAGGAAATGCAAGAAAATAAAATAATTGTCTCCTCGCATGTGAAGGAAGAAATGCATCGAAAGTCATATGAATGTCTTCTAGAATATCATATTACCCTTAACTTTTCCATGTCAAAACCCATGATGTTTTAAGAGCATTGTTTGATGGTGTTTTTTAATAAGCTTTGTTGAAGCATGGTGCATTAAGATCCAGTAATCAATTGTCCTTACCCACAAATTGATCACATTAGAGAAAAGAAAAGATACCATTTGTAAGTTATTTAGATGATCAAGATTATAAGTTATTTTTTAAAAGATAATTGATTATTCATACGTTATAATTGATTATTTTTTAAAGTATAATTTATTATCTTTGTCATAATTAATTATGTGTTTTTTTTAAAAGTAATCAGTTATTCCTATATCATAATTGATTGATAATCAGTTATGAGTCTAAGTGATATTAAATGTTACGTCAGTGATGTTTCCAATAAAAATTATTGTACAACTTTATTGAATGAACATATTAAATCTATTTGGGAATAAAAATTATGAACCTCAATATCAATACACATTTTAATAATTTTCGTGAAAGAATTCACGTCTTGTAACATCAAATTTAAATGATACATATTTCATTATACGATTATTATTATTTTTTAGGATATTATTATAATATTATATATTTTTTCTATTCAGATTTTAATTACAAACAATTAATTAATATATATTAATTTTAAACACAAGACAAATTCATAATCTTAAATTTTATTAATTAAAAAATAATAATTAATCAAATCATAACTTTCATAATTTTTTTTTACCTTCACTTTATTTACTTTAATTCAAATAATTTAATTTTTACTTTAATTCAAATAATTTAATTTTTCTCATATTTACTTCCTATTTTAAACAAAATATTAGAAAAAGTGTTGTTAATATCTTTTTACTTATCTGTTACACTAATAATTACCTCAAAAGTCATGTTAAGTATTATTTTATGATTTATTGATAAGATATACTTATAGTATGTCTGTACCTATATATATAAATATCTATATTTCTTTTAAATAAAACATATATAATAATAAAAATAAAAAATCTGATAAACTGTCACAAATAATTAAAATAAATTATAAATTTATACTTATAATATAAATATACGAATAATGATATTATTTATTCAAATTTTAATATTAATATATATATATATAAATAATAAAAATGAAAAAAACGAATACTAAGTGAAGAATAATATGCATAAGGAATTGTTATTTCTAACATTAACCTCAACATTTGCTTTACTCAGTAAATGTTAAGCCCCACACACATACCATAAATCAAATGCTTCTTCTCCGGCGAACCGCCATGCTAACATTCTCAAACCCCTTCTCCCTCCAACTCCTCCGCCGCCTTCACCACCACCCCATTTCTCCGGTGAACCCGGACCACCTCCTCCGAGTCTGCACCGTCCTCTACCAGCAGCAGAACTCGACCGAGTCACGATTCACCTCCAAACTCGTATCGTGCGAGTTCGAACTCACCCACGAGTTCTTCCTTCAAGTATGCAACAAATTCCCGTATTCATGGCGTCCCGTTTACCGCTTCTTCCTCTACACAGAGTCCCAGCCTGGCTTCAAGCACACCACCGTCTCCACCAACAAGATGCTCGACGTCGTAGGCAAGTCTCGCAACATCGACCTTTTCTGGGAACTCCTCAACGACGTGGCGCGTCGTCGTCTCGTTAACGACAAGACCTTCGTGATCGCGTTGAGGATTTTGGGGGGTGCAAGGGAGCTCAAGAAGTGCGTGGAGTTTTTCCACTTGATGAATTCCAATGGGTGTGAATACAAGTTGGGGACTTTGAACAACGTGGTTGAGGCAATGTGTAAGTGCAAGCTTGTTGAGGAGGCAAAGTTTGTTGTTTTCAAGTTGCGGGAGTTCGTTAGGCCTGATGGGGTGACTTACAAGTGGTTGGTTGGAGGGTACTGTGATAAGGGTGATTTGGTTGAGGCTTCAAAAATTTGGAATTTGATGGAGGATGAGGGGTTTGAGCCTGATATGGATGCTGTTGAGAAAATGATGGAGGCCTTTTTTAAGGTGAATCAGTATGGTGAGGCTCTGAGGCTCTTTGAGACAATGAGGTTCAAGAGGATGGATGAACTTGGGGTTTCAACTTATGGGCTAGTGATTAGGTGGTTGTGTAAGAAGGGGATGATGGCACAGGCGCATGAGGTGTTTGAGGAAATGCGCCAGAGGGGTGTTCGAGTTGATAACTCCACTCTGGGGCATATTGTGTATGGACTAATGACTAGGCGTAGGGTTAGAGAGGCTTATCAAGTTGTTGAGGGGATTGAGGAGCCGGATTTGAGCGTTTATCATGGGTTGATGAAGGGGCTTTTGAGGCTGAGAAGGGCGAGTGAGGCGACGCAGGTGTTTAGGGAGATGTTAAGGAGAGGTTGCGAGCCGAATATGCACACATACATAATGCTGCTGCAAGGGCATTTGGGGAGGAGGGGGAGGAAGGGGTCTGATCCGCTTGTTAATTTTGACACTATTTTTGTTGGGGGTATGGTGAAGGCAGGGAAGTCACGGGAAGCTACTAAGTATGTGGAGAGGGTTATGAACAGAGGAATGGAGGTGCCAAGATTTGATTATAACAAGTTTTTGTACTACTTTTCAAACGAGGAAGGTGTGTGTATGTTTGAGGAGGTGGCCAAAAAGTTGAGAGAGGTGGGGCTGTTTGATTTGGCAGACATACTTGAGAGTTATGGGCAGAAAATGGCTACTAGAGATAGGAGAAAAAACAGAAGTCCAACTGCTGCAGATACTGAGGACTGATATCAGATACTGATAATCAGGCTGTGTAAATCTATGGACTACGTAAATTTATGTAAAAAGACACAAGTTTATTGCAAATGAAGCAGGAGAGTGATGAAATGTCCAAATTTTTAAGCTTTGCAACAGTGGAGAAATCTGTCCTGCAAGGAGCACATGATTCAGGTATACATGCTGTTAAATATTACATATCATCGGTTTTCCAGTTTCACGTACAAACTCTAGCCTCCCCCAATTATTTGTAGGTTTATATGAATACATTCATAAATAATGGATTAGGATGAGCATGTGCCATTTACTGTTACTGAGGATTATTTGCATACTTTCATTTGTAGTTATGTTTATTTATTTGTTTTTGGAAAAAAGAGAATGAGGGTAGAAAGGCATCTAGTACATTCATGTTTCCAAGATAATCCAACCCTTAAAGATCACTGCAATAGTGCAGGTCTATTGTTTTGTGATTATGTCAGTCATGCTTCACTAATTTTAAGGATTGGACAGCATAGACTTTCATTTGGGGTTGACCTATTTTCCACTCCATTATGTCTTGCTCTTTTGGTGAGCTAATCTTGGAAGATCATCTTCTGCTTTGAGTTATGTTGAGGAGCAGAATAAGGAAGGGAGTGGAAGATTCTAGCAAAATCATTTCAAAGTTATTTAGTAAAATATTCCATATGCTCTTGTATGCTTGGGAGTGATGGTATGAAACCTTGTTTTCAATTTAATATATGGATATTTTCTTTACTGAATTTGTTGTACACGTTTAATTTTTCATTATAAAATTATAGATGATGACCAAGCTAGTCTTCTTCAGAAATTTAAGACTCTAATTTGCTTTTGTTTGATCTGAACTTCTATGTATACAACTCATAGTTTGAAGTGTTTTTGTGATTTAGAATTATTATACCTTAAGAAAGTTGAACTACTTTTGTTATAGCTTGCTTATGCATTGTAAATGAAATATAATTTTAGAATGAATTAGATTGAGGAAGTTAATATCAAAGTTTGGAGGTAACATCAATTTTGATAAGTTAATGGTGTTTTTTACCAAACGGGTGAATTTTTTATTTAAATTTACCCAAAAAGTTAATTATTTTTAAAAATTACACAAATGTGTAACTAGTAAACATTGAAATTTAGACTAAAAAGGAAGAAGTCATATTTTGAGATTACGATCTTCAATTTTTTTAGTCATCACACGTTGTGTTTTAAATATATGAATTCAATTTATTTTTATTATGAATATAATCATGCTTTTAATATATGATTTCTCTTTATTTAATTTTTTAGAAGTCGTATTCTTAATGAATGACTTCTCTGTAATATTATCTTTTTGTCTTCACACCTCATACTTACTCCTTTCTTGTCTTGACTTTTTTAGTTTTCCTGTTCTATTTTTTTTTAAATAAGTGTATTTTTTTATTTTAAATTGAATTTTAGTAATTTGATTAATAGATTTTTTTTTTAATTTTTATATAATCAATTTTTTTATTATTTTGAGATATTTTTCTAATAATTTGATTAATCGAATTAATTTTTTTTTTACTTTTTAAAATTTTTATATAAAAATATTTTTATTTTGATTATTAAAAGTAAATTATTTATTTGGAACAATTTACGTGAATATTTTTTAAAAAATTAAAAAATATTCTAATATTTAAATTTTAATTAATTAATGAAATTGTTAAAAATATTTTAAAAAAAATATGTTTATAAAAAGGAATAAATTTTAAAATTAGAAAATGGAAGTCTTCAAGTACGACTTCCTTAAATGTGAAACAAAATCATGATTTCAAATTACGACTTTTAATTAAACATAAGAGTTTTTAAAGTACGATTTCTTCCTAAAGTGGTGCTTACAAATGAAATCAAAACTGCACAGGTTTAGTAAAAAAATTAGTGACAGTTAAAATTATATGCATGTTAGTGAGAAAGTGTGATGTGAAAATAGTAGATATTTTGAAGATGAGATGATGTATCAGTTCATTTCTTAAAAGCCAGCAAAAATTGATTTAGTTGATAAGAATGGTGTGCATATTTTTATAAGAATGAGTCCCAATTTCACTTTCGACATCTATTGTTTTATTAAGCTTCAATTAACCCAAACTTTTTACTGATAAAAGAAAAAAAGGTAATTTCTTAAGAGATAACAAAACTGGGTTTACTTGGTCACATTTGGATTCATGTTCCATTTCGAAACTTTTTACTGATAAAAAAATCTTTTCATAAGCACTCACTGTTATTTAATATGTGCAGAAGTGTGTTTTTTCTGATAAGCACATTACTACAATAAACATCTAAAGTAGTCTTTAAAATTAGTCATTTTTTCATTACTTTCTCAATCTTCAGTTAATTATTTTAAATTCTTAGCTCATTTAGTAACATTAAATATGAAAGTAAATGATTTCTGCAGAGGTAGAAACTGAGCATGGATTTACAGAAGTTAACAGTTATGAATAAATAAAAATGCTCTGCATATGCTGCAACCTCAAAATCATTTTTAAATTTCGTGGCCATTCATATTCTCATAAAAATCATTGGGATTGTTTAACAAGAAGCCATTCACGTCCAATGATAAAAAAAAATCATTAGGGAAAAAATTGCTAACAAGATATAAATGAATGAATTAATGCAAACACATCAGACAAAAAACAATGAAATGGAGCTAAGTTCAATGTGAACCTTGACAATTCTTCCACATTTCTCCGACCAAATTGCACAAAAATATAGAAAAACGTCAGGGCTCCAAGCAGTATATACAACATGCCCTACAGAACAATTCACTCCCTGAAATTGAAATAGCAACCAAAAATTGCATTTTAGTGTGCAGACAAAGTGGCAGTTCCAAAAGTACCAGTGCTTCTTGCAGAGTAACAATTATCACGGATGAAGCAACATAATGAAGCTTAGTTTGACAAATACATTACACTGGTACTAGTATACAAAAGAATCCATATCAAGACCTATGCAGATTCCATGATTCCATGTCCTACATCACCAACACTAGAGTTTTACAGCATCTGATGATTTTTAATTTTATGTAGAATTAAATGCCACCATCACTAAGTGCAATAGAAGTTAAGAAGAATTACCAGAGCAAAACATGAGTTCATCCGCCAGGGTGAGCATAATGTGGCAAATCCAGTCATTTTTTCAGAAATGGTTTCTGGCAAACAAGAAGTCGCTGGTCACTTCCATTCTGAAGATCAATTACCCTTGCTTCCCAACGTACTTGTGCAGTGAGTGCGCGTGCCATCTCTATAGTTCGCTTGTCATCAGAAAGAATGACCCATCCCTACCAAGCCATGTAATATATCGTCAATAAAGAATTCAAGACTGTGTATCACCTTTGCTTCCTAGTAAAACATTGTGCCTATGGGGTCCTAGTAACTCAAGTTACCACATTGATCGTTCAAAATAGTTATGACAAAAAACACAAGGGAGACAGTGATACCTCTGGACGCAGTATTCTGTCCATCTCTAAGAATAGGTTCATCATGCTGCATCTCTCTGAAGTGATATGAGAAAGAAGTCCACTCCCGTGAAGCATATCATACGTCCGGGGGTACGTAGGGAAAGGTTCACACCTAAAGATCGATCACCAGATCACATATACGAAACCATTTATTTCACTAGTGCACTTACAGTCAAATTCAACTCAAACTCTTACAAGAAAGTTAAGATGCAAAATCAAGAATAATTTTTAAACCCCCGCAACTAACAATGTTTTTTACTAGGACTCAGATGATCTGAAGAAATTAACATTTTTTTTAAATGTTCACACTTTAGAACTTACTTTTCATTATTTAAATATGATTTGTTGTAGTTTGGTAGAGCTAATGTATTATCACACTTTATCATTGTTCTTGCTTGTTTGCTTTATTACAGAGTTAAAATGCTAAATCATTGTTGTATTAAAAGTATTATGTCATGTGTAATGTCATAAATAGTTTTTTAAATATTATTTATTATATTTCAGTCGAGTCTAGCAACCCCCACATGTTTATGTAGACTATTGAGTTTGACAACCTTCCTCTCCACAACTTGCCTAGGCCAAGAACAAAAAGCAACTTACCAGTCATGCATAACACCAACAAAACCTTTATCTAGTATAAGAGGAAGTGAATTAGAAACTGTAGCAGGAACAACATTCATGACCCAAACTGATTTTTTCTCTTCCAGAAGTGCAGTGTTCAACCCCCCATATTGAGTACTCATGTCCATTACATTACGAATCATGTTAAATGGAGGTAATGGATCTTCATCTCCCGGTCTCTTTGGATGATCGGAGAAAATTAGAGGTGTAAGCAAAGACCAATAGTTCTTGAGAGTTGATCTCCAGAATTTTAAGTCTTCAAAATAATCTTCAGACTGAACTCCTGCTACAGTAGAGAGATGTCAATGAAAAGGCAAAGCAGTAGCACGGAAGGGGTTGCAACAAAATCATCTGAAAGCATTTACAAACAATACTTTCCATTAATTTTAAGTTCCGCAGAGCTTAAATCCGATCCAGAGGATCTATTCTGTATTGGAATCCAGCGCTTGCTAGAGGTCCCACTTATACATGGTTGAAGAGGCCGATAATATGATTGAACATCATCATATTCTTTGCATAATGGTATAGCATGCTTCTTTCTGCAGTGTAAGGGAACATGTCACTAAAAGAATTATGGCAGCAGACTACTTCAAGAGACCCATAGAACAAGCCTTTACAGAGCTAATGGTAGTTGGTATTAGTAATCTTAAATAAACATTCTATAGTTAATATTATCAACTATCTTTACCGAGATGCATAGCAATTGATGTCAGCAGTTTTCTTCCAGATGAATGTCTCATCTTGCTGAGCTAGAAGAGTCCAACAGAGTTGCTGGGTCAGTTCTTCCATTGGCTTCAACATATTCCTCCTTTTCATTTTTGATGAACTTTCCTGTGTCTTGCTTGGGGTCGAGGTTAACACAAAGTATCCTCCAGGTTTAAGAACACGATCAACTTCTATGAGGAAAATTCCATCTGTTGAACATGTCAATGTTAGAGCAAAAATAAAGATAGAAATTCATAAAGACAAAAATCCCCAGAGAAGTCTAATACTCAGGAAGCAAAGACAACTCACTAATTCACATTAGCAGTAACATAATGGAATTACCTTTTTCATCCCAAAAGATGCCACATTGAGCACAGTGAACTATGTCATATGATAATGAAGTAAATGGAAGTTGTCTTGCAACAAAGTTTCCTATCACAGCAGGAAGGCCCCTCTCAAGGGCCAACTGAACCTGGCTACCTGTTGCCTCATATGCAGCAACGCAAACTGTCCTTATATTCAGTGATGCCAAATGAGCTGCAAAGCTACCAAATCCACAAGTAATGTCTAGTATAGTGCGAACCTGCAATAAAGTGATCAATATAGAGCAGCCATATCTATTATGCAACAAAGACATAAAAATTCGTAATGAGAATCAAATAGAGACTTTACTACACACTATATCATTTTCCCCCAAAACCAGCTTTGTCAAACATTATGATCCCCAAAGGAGAAGAACTTGTGAGTGAGGATAAATGGAAGACTTACACCAGCTTGAGGAAACTCTTTGTCACTTCCCAAGCCAATCATCTGTGCAAGTTGGCGAGAGTAATCTTTCACACGGTCATCCTCCGGGTGGAAAGCAATTTGGTTCTCTTCTAGAAGCATTAACCTAGATAATTTATTGCAAATTTATAGAAAAAGAAAAACCTTAATAATAATATATTAACAAACTCCTTGCAAAAGTTGCAGTGCTTTTCTTTAAGCAGTCCATTGTTATAGTCTAGACACTATTTTAGCCAAAAGTGGTTCCATTTCACTCTAGTAATTGGCATAGAGAAAGAAGTACCTTTTGGTCATACTTCCAGATGAAAGAAATTGGTTTTTGGTTATCTTTACATTTCCACTCCATATAACATCCCTGCCAGTTGGCCATTGGAAGGGAATTTTATATTCCTTAGGAGGACGAACCAAACACCTTTCTGCTTCAACTGACAGTTCACAGTGCCTATCAAATTCTTCTCCTTCTTTAAACCCAGATAACAAATTGGCTGAAACATTGTAACAAGGCACAAAATTCTCTCTTTCCTTGCCACAGAGGTCAAATTCTCTTTGTCTAGAGATACCCCTTGCCACAGACCTTAACTCTAAATAATCAACCGCCGCTTGTTCCTTAACCCTCCTATAGTTTGTGTATATGAGAGACACCGGAATATGAGGTGCCAGATCAACAATATTAGAAGAAGACGAACCTAGAACAAAAATCAGCAGAAGCAAGCTGATTAGGCACAAGAATAACCAGTTCACAGGGGATTTATGGCCAATGATGATGGATAACTTATTGAACCACGAGCTTCTCATGTCCAAATCCTTTAGCTTCCTTTGACAAACAGATTCAAAACCCACACCAAATGCCACCAACCCAGAATTCCAAGAGCAGCAAGCAAAAAGAAAAACCACAACCTATCATAACATAACACAGGATTCTATGAAACCCTCACTATCCCTCAAAGCATTGAAACAATAGCTCACACTCCTTCCCCAATAACGCAGGAATGCCAATGGATTCATCAAAACCCCAAATACGGTGCAAAAAGAAGTGCTCAAATTTCTCAATTCAAATTCCCAATTCTGAATCAAACCCAATACTTACACAACCAATTAGATCACCTGCAACACAAATTCAAAAGGATACATAAAAGAACAATTCATAAAACAAAACAAAAAATGACAACTAACACCGATCAGATCAAAGCTAATAAATTAAGTGCAGAAGAACAAGGGAAATGGAGAATTAGGGTTTGGTTGGTACCAAAGAATTGAGTTAGTTAAGAAGAGAGTGAGATTGATAAAGCAATTTGAGGGAATTAAGTTGAATTTTGTTGTGATGTGATGTTGGTGGTTTTTGCATTTATATAAATGGCAAGAATCATTGATAGAACAGATCATCACATTAAAAAATAAAACAAGCATTCATAAATGTGTTGGGAAACGAAAGCGAATAAGAATAATTGCTCTTTAATGATTGTTTCTTCCCACTACGCACCTTCAACTTTAGGAAACATATATATCATGTTTCTTATATTTTCTTAACCTCACGTATATAGTTTCTTACCCATCCAAAAATATTACTTTCAAAATAGAGTCTAATAATTGATTATCACTTGAATAATAAATTAGATTTTACTTGTTCAATTTTTAGATTAAAAAAACAAAATAATTGAATAATTTTGGATATAATTGGTTATCTCACATTTATGGAAATAAAATGTTATCCTAAAGAACTATTGAAGGGTTTCGTCTTCTCCTTTCCTTTGGGTTGTTAGGGCTTCACGGGAATCCTTCAGACCTCAGTCTCGGGTGAATACCAAATAGAGAGGTACTTGCAAAAAACACTCCGACGCTCAAGTAAGTAAAAAAGATATTCGGCACTCGGGGGTGTAAGTGATAATGACATACATTTCTTATTGGAATGTGTGTTATTTATATTATTTAATGGACTTACATTATTGGACCTAATTAGTGGAATATATCACACTTAATGGCGTATTACCTAATTCTTAATGGTAATTTAGCTTCACTGACATTGATTTGAGCGTTAAATGAATTAAGTGTGTCGGCCGACCTGCTTGTCTGTGCAGGTCTCGATAAACTCGGTCAAAGAGACCAAACTATGATAATGACCAATCGATTCATACCAGTACATAATAAAATATTAACATTTAATCAATTATAGAATAATTAATTAGATTGTTTAAATGGTATTTTTATAAACAACGAAGACCAATATAAATAATTGATTAAAATATTAAAAAATCAAATTTCTATAATTTTTTACTAAGATTTCTTGAAGGAATTATTAGTGCATTTTCTAATTACTCCAGATGAAATTGTTCTTCTTCGTGTATCATGCAAAAATAGTTGAAATTCCCTTCTACTAATAAAAGTTTCTTCATTTCAAGTTTTCTTAATTAAAAATATATATTTATTTTCACAAATATATTAAAATAAATGGCAAGTTATATTTACACATCTTACATAATACATATTCCAATTTTAAATACTTGCATAAATTTGCATGAGATAAACTACCGAACAAATCCAACAATATTAAATTTTGCAATTATGCTTTCCATTATTAAAATCCTACTATATCAATCACTACTTTCAAAATATTACAAGATACTTTGACATTTTAAACCTTGATTTGCCTTAAACCTAGTTTAAAAATTAAATTCATACTTTAAATATTAAACAAAAATTAAAAATTTCATTATTAAACCTTAATTTACCTTATTGGTTCCTATTTTAAACATTAAATTCTTACTTTAAAATATTAAATTAAAATTTATAATTTTAATTCCTACTTTAAACTTACTTTAAAATAAATACTTACTAGTGTAAAATATTAAATCCTAATTTAAAAGTACAGTCTCTACTTCAAAACTATTAAACCCTATTTCGCATTTTGAATCCATATTGTATAAAAATTAAATTATAATTTAAAATTATAATCCCTTTTTTTTCAAATTTAACTTCCTACTTTAAAATATTAACCCTATACTTTTTAGTTGACCTTCAAAAATGGTAAAAATATGAAAATCTACGAAAAAAGTTCTAATGTGTACAATATTAAAATCAAGTTCAAAAATTTCACTCTCTATTTTAATACACTAATCCATACTTCAAACTTTTGGTTATTTACAAATGTAGTATAATTTATTTTCACAAATTAAATTTTTTTTACGAAAATAAGTAGTAAACTATGTGAATAATTTTTAAATGAAAATTATACATAATGAGTATAACTTCACTCAAAATTAATTTCAAAAAGTTATTGAAACATCATATAACTTTTTTTTTTAATAAAATTGACAAAATCGTATAGATAAAGTAAAACTTTCACGTGAAGTCTTTTTTATTTAAAATTGTATTTAAAAAAATATAACTTTCATTTTAAAATCGTCCATATAATATACGACTTACCTATTTTCATAAATTTCTTTTTACTAGATGATAACTCACAATAAAAATTACATTTTCGTAAAAAAATATCAAACCTCACTCCTTATTTTAATATAATAATCCATACAAAAGGTGTTTTAATGATTAATTTTTGAAGAGTTTTACCAATCATTTTTAATGTGTTTTTAATCATTTTTTTATTTTCAAAATTCAAATTTAAAACTATACCTAAGATATAAGTTTACTACTACTTCAACTAACAACTTATGAAAATTTTAAAATCTATAATATACTGCGAAATTAGTTTGCAATATATCTACTCATTATTACTTCATATTCGATATTAAAGAATATATTGTTAAAAAATTATTTCATAAACAGTGATACCAAATACTCTAATTAGTGCTTAAATAGTTTAAGTTTACAATTATTTTTAAAATAAAATGTTAATCACAATATTTTTATCATGAATTAAAATAATTATTTAATATTTTTCCATCTAAACCAATAAATTAATTTAATCTTTCTATTTTAATATAGTTTTAAGTGAATTACTTATTATATATATCTTTTCCATTTTATTATTATTACGTTTTCTTTCTTATTATAAATAATTTTTCTCTTTATATTAATTAAATTAAGGATATAATATAAAAAATAAGTAATTTTAGAATTTAAGAAATAATAAATAAAAAGATTAAAAAAATGAGAATTGAAAAAGAACTGAAGAGTGTACATGTCAGCGAAACGGACGGCTAAAAATGAGGGATTACGTGTACATGTTGGCCCATTTAGGGACAATTCACTTTTTTATGCACATTACTTTTCATCTCTTTATATTTCACCCATTTTCTTTTATTTTCATCTACTAAAAAAATATGAATCATACATTAAGAAATGGTAATTTCTTTATAAAAAAATAAAATATAAACAGATATAATTGATATTTTATAAGATAAAATTTATTTATAAAAAACTAAATAGTAAAACATTATATAGTTTTTAAATTTTATTTTAATTTATATATAAAAATTTATTGTAATTTTTTTTTTACAAAAATCTTATATATCATAGTTAACACTAAATTTTGAAATTTGTGTTGGTTATTATAATTTATTATTTTTAGTTTTTTTATTCAATCATTGTTAATATTTTGATATATCTAATTATTTAATTGAAATATACAACGATTTTACGTGGAATTATCGTGTATACTTTTGTTTTAATTTTAGAATGTCATCATATTTTGATGGACAACGTCTAACAATAAAATCGTTGTATATTAACTATCGTAAATAAATTTTTCTACATTAGTGTAAGTTGATCAAATAGAAATTAGTTTTTGAATAAGAGTTAAGAATAATTATATTATTATAATAAATTTTTAAAATAGAAGTGAAGTTAATTGAAATATTAATGATCTTGAATAATTAAACAATTAAATTTGAAGAATGAAGATTTAGTATCTATAGTGTGTGTGAGTCTATGTTTTGTATGAGTATGTTTCTCTTCTTAGCAAGTTGTATGAATATGTTAATTGAAGTCTTAAAAGATTGCATTGAATGTTTTAGTCAATCTATTGAAATTACTTAAAATCCAAAATCATTCTAAGAAGTATTTTTAATTTGTTAGAACTAATTATTAATAGACTGAAAATTTGTGTGCTTTTAGAAGGTTGTTTGTCTGTTACGTTTTAAGAGATTGAACATGCGAATAATATATTATTTTTACTTTAAGTGAAATCAAAATATTAAATTTGAAAAAAAAAATTATATAATTGTATTTTTTTTTCGAGTATCTAAATAGAAATTTTGAAATCCAATTCAAGTAGACACTTAAAATTTTTCAAGAGAGTTTATCTTCTATGTGAAACTATTTTCTTAGAGTAATTATTGGAGTTTATTTGGATCATACATTCTTGACTAAGGGAGATTTCTTGAATATGAGAATCTTGTTGTTTTCGCATTGATTCAAGTGTGATTGTTACTTGTATTTAATTAAAAAGTTAAGACGTACAAGAAATATTCAAAGCAAGACTTTCCTTTTGGAACGTCTAATACCAAAATGATTAAATGCAAATTCAAGCTTCAACGATCATCTTTCAAAGGTCATATAAGGAGCTAGAAGTTGAAGACCATGATATAGAAAAGAACAACAAGAGATACAAGAAATACAAGAACAAAAAAGAAAGTAGTTTTGTATATTTGTTGAATATAAAACGTCTAGTAAGTGGGGTTGTGAGCTATCTATTGTAAATTCTTCAATTTGTGAAGTATACCCAATGAGATTTGATTGTTCTCTCTTTTGATAATGTTTTTTCATATCTTGAGAGGTTCTAGTCTTATGAGAGATTAAGACTAATATAAAGGTGTATAATATTTATACTTGGAGAGATGCAAAATACTTGTACCTAAAGAGGTGTAAAATAATATCTATACCTGAAAAGGTGAAAAATACTTGTACTTGAAGAGGTGTAGAATACTTATTTATGGAAAGGTGTTAAAACTCGTTGTAACCAAAGTGTTTTTATTAGCGAAAACTCTTAAGTTGTTTGCTTAAGGGGACTAGACATAGAGCCAAATGTTCCACAACAGGTTCAGGGATTAGTTCGTAAGAGGACTTTGAGGAAAAATCTAAGGAAAACTCATGGAATTCGAAGGACAAGCTATCAACAAGCTACCCTTGTTCAAGGGAGAGAGAAGTATGATCTCTAGAAGCTAAGGATGCATGTCTTCCTAGAATACAACAATATTGAATGTTGACCTTCTGAACTTCATCAAGAAAGTCATGTCTTCTTTACTTGACTCCTCTAGAAATCTAATATTAGAGGAATCTTGGAATGAGGAGCAAAAAGCCTTGTACCAACTTAATGTCAAAGCTAGACACATCCTGCCATACACCTTGTCTAAAACAGAAATTTGTAAGATCTATGCTATGTTTAACACCAAGGAAATGTGGAGGATGCTAGCACCGTCTCATGAAGGCTCAAATGAGATAAAGAGAAATAAACTTACCACTTACCTTGCTGAAGACTCAATACGAGATGTTTACCATGGAGGAGAATAAGACTATACAATTCATGATAACACAACTTCAGACCAGTTTTGCTAGAAAAAGGGAATACTTATGCAGGTAGGGGGAGTGTGTGGAAAGTTATTAAGAGTAGGAAAATAATGGTAGAAGGTGGGTAATATGGAGTTTTAGTTAGAACAACATACTCAAAATACAAAGTTTTGACAAGGTTGTCACAAATGCTTGGCTTATTGAACACATTGTGAAACCATGCAACTGTAAATGCTCAATTTGAGTTGTTTTTTAGACCTTATTTGACTCATATAAGCTAGATTTACTTAGCTCATATCAACACAAGAGAGTTTTACATATTCGACCAAACACCTTCAAAAAAGTTCCATGCCTATACTAGAATGAAAGCTATTATTACAGTAGGATGATATCTCTTGGATGTTGGAATAATATATAGAAAATTCCATAAATGTTGAAACTAGGAATATATCATCACATATTTATGAGTTTGATTTGTTGTGTAATAATATATCCATGAAATTAAGAATAGAGCATAGTGTGTTGCTAAAGATTTATAGTAAAAAGAAAAATTGACATTTAAGAGGGGAGAGAGAGAGAGAGAGAAAGCAAAGAAAAGGAATTAGAAAATTCAGAATTATCTCGACACATTTTTAGGGACCACTTCTTACATTGATTCACACTCAGTAAAAAATGAATCAATTTAATTAATAATATTAAATTTCTGTATAATTGTAGTATTTTTCTAAATTACTCAAGCAATTAAATGTATAAAAAAAAATAATTGAAGAAAAATTTTAATTTGTAAAACTAAATTCCTTAATTCCACAATCATTGCAAAGAAAAGAGATTCTATTCAATTCAAAGAAAATTAAAAAAGTTTTATTAAAAAATAAGTAAAAAACATCACAAAACAATATCTTATAATAAAGGATGGAAGGAGTATTAATCATCATCTATTTGTCAAAAATCTATGAATAGAGCAAGATGGTAATTCAGAAATTGGCCTATGATTTCAAACACATTGTGATTTGGTTGAAACTCAAAATCATTCACCAAATCATTGATTATTGAACATAGCTTTACACGGTTGCACGATCTCTAAAAGAGTTAATAAGAATATCTTCTTTCAGATTATGGCCTGTCATTCACAAAGAAGAAGAAAATGAGTATGTTAACAAGGTGAAGAGGGTATATTCTCATCCGAAATTTGTGCTAAAACAAGAAGAGTTCATCATGTTACCGATAAATACTATCTTATTTATGCGTTTCTCTTCCTTTTTCCACTTGCGAGATGGAACAATCTCATACAGTTCCCTCACTGCCTGCGAGATTATCATGAATAAATGGTTTTGAAATAATACAGAATAAATAAATAGAAGAACCTATCAATAAGACAATGTAACTCCTTTGCATTCATCTCAATCAAATAGCATATACAAATCCATGAGGATATTAAATAGATTAACTTATCAAATCTTCAGAAGCAGTTTATGAATGATAAAAAACCCTTTAATCAGGTTAGGATCTGGTGTTTCAAATCCTGATGCTTGCAAGAGGTAAATAGACAATAAATAATAAGGAACTAAAATCAATCTACACTAGAAGTTAGTGTGTAGTATGAATCTGTTAAGGTCTGAATTTCCAATATTCTTTGTAATGGATGGAACACCCATTGACTAAAAGCAAGAACCAAAAGAATTAAAAGGGTTTTCAAAAGATTAATCACGGAGCTGAAAGCTAAAGACTTGAAGAACCCAATAAGCCCAATGCTTTACACTCAAAATGCATCTGTGGACTAGAGTTTATTTGGGTGGGTCTTTTGGGCTAAATAATTAGATAGGACCAATTTTCATATTATTTTTGTTGGAATAGGTTTAGGTGTCTTCTGATATTTTCTTGGCCAGGATTAAGTGTTTGTTTTTAACTTCCTTAGCCATTATGATAGTTAGTGGGAAATAATTCTGGTTGGAAATAAATGCTTAGTGGAGAGAGTAATTGTTAATAAGGTAGGTTATTTTAAGCAACAAATAGGAACATCTTGAAAGTTTCCAAGGCAGAGAATTTGGCAGATTATTCTTCAAGGAGATCCTTGTTTCCATGTCATAGTGCCAGCACAATATTTAATTGCTGCAGAATATACAATCTAGGGATTGAAGGTAGGTGGCATCATAGACTGGTAGTAGATCACAAAGTTTACTTGCCAGTTTAGCATAAGGAGGTGATGATGTTTTATTTTATATACTAAATACTATTATCAAACAGTGATAGTGATTGAAATGGTACACTGAATAATAAGATATAAACAAAATTTTAAATATCCAACCACACAGAACAACATGAATAAAGCGACCAAAGTCTTACACATCGTAGCAGCACAAGGAAACAAACATGTGGAAAATCTAAATCGTGTTAAGTGTAATTTACCTGCAAAGTATGCAGTTCATCAGAATTTTGAACACTTAACACTCCTTTGCAACGGTATACATCCATATCATATTTCTTCTCCCAGAGAATCTCCTCAAGCCATATTCGAGTCTATCATGGTTGTAAACAATATATAAATAGAAGACAAGACAGATAAAGGTCTATACAAAACACTGTTATGAGTTCAAGAAATTTTGTTGACTGTTATGTATTACAGGAAGTAGGAAACAATGAATAGATAAGATTAAAGAGTGCAGCAATTTTATGCCATGAAGAAATCAATGATTTTGGCTCTGGTAGAGCCAGTGGAAAAATAGTGGAAAAATAATTCAACATATTTTGAATAAATAAATGCACAACTTTCCTATATTTTTGAGAGAGCTTTTAAAAACGTGGTGACGCATCTAGTACAAAAGATAACTTTACAAAGATGAGAGGAGCAAATATTGACCATACACAACTACACATGGATGGTTGAGATTAAAGGTTGAAGTCACATGATCATCCCAAAATATCACATGCTTTTTATATTTTACACTTAATCATTCATGTTAAGATTTAATGGCCAATAAAGAAGGAAACATTGTTCTAATCAGTTTTCCACTTTTTTCCCTATACTAAATTTGTTTTTGGTTCAGTTTATTTTGAAGAAATAATCACTTAACCTTGCTAGCTTTATGAGTGAACTTTGGTCACAAACAAGCACAAAGCAACCAGCAGTTCTTGAATAAACTACAATGATACTCCACTAGAAGCTGTAGAGAAAGGGAAAACTATATACATGGGGGTGTGAGCGGATGTATTTAGTGAAAAAACTACTTTTACAAAGGAGGAGCAAATCTTTGTCATACAAACTATACATGAATGATTGAAATTAATAGTTAAAGTCAAATGATCATCCTAAACGTTCTTTATATTTTAAATTTGATCATTCATATGATAAAATCTAATGGTCAATATTTGTGCCTCTTACAGAAATACCTATCTCATTTGATTCGTCACATTATGTATATACCTTATCAATATCAATCATCTCTGTCCCAGAAATGCATATGGTTCTCACCCCACTATCATGAAGCTCTTTGGTAGACAAAGACCGACTCTCTTCTAACAAAGTCTCTAAATGTGTGACACGCTAAAAAGAAAAATAGCAAAGGTAAGTAGTAGTCACATGGAGTGGGAAGAAAAACTAAGCATAAAGAGCAAAAATATGTATTATTAACTGTGGTATCGTAAGCTTCGCGATTCAGTATCTTAGACAAGTCAACTTGACACTGGACCGAACGTATTATCTCTGCAAGAGAGTTGATGTTATGTATTTCCTCCTCAAGTTTCTCCAGAGCTCCAGAGCTCTCTGCAGATACCAAATCAACCTTGTTAAGAATTATAATGTCCTGAAACAAGTAGCAAAAATTATTAGCTCTTCAATGCCTGATTCCACTAAATGCTTGAGCTAGATATATTACACCAATACCTGACCTAAATTATTAATATAAAAAGGGGTACAAGATCAGTATTATACATAACAATTACTTAAGAGTCCCAAATGAAATATATTTTGTAATGTCTCCTCCTATAATTTTCCCCTCCCATAAATCTTTGAAATTCTGGCAGGTACTATGGGAAAACGAAAAATATGATATCAATAAGCACTAATAATCCAATATCCAGTCAATATAATAAACAATTACCGCAAATGCTATCTGCAAATATGCTTCAGGAAATGAAGATGAGCCACGGTGCTCATCAAGCTGGAAGCGCAAATTTTTAGCATCCACCACCTAGTTGAGAAGAAACTCGATCAAAAAGAGGCCATGATTCACAAGCCAAGCTTTTATATATACCAAGGAAAGAATAACATCTATGATTATATATGTGAAATGGAAGAGCCACAGACACAAAACAATGACAATTTTGCTGGAGGTGACAATAATTAAAAGAACTTTGTTTCATTTGACATGGAATGAAATCAAACAACTATAAGCATGTCTATAAATTAGAGCATGTTCATGCCAGAAAAGGGAGACAAATTATAGTAAACTCCATCCAAAAAAGAATCTTACGGTGACAATAGAATCAAGCTTCACTTCTGATTCCAATTGTTCATCCAACCATAGAACAGATGCCAAAGGTGCTGGATTTGCCAATCCAGTGGTTTCCAGCAATATATGGTCAAGCCTAAAGAGAAACAATACAGAAAAATACTTAATCGTGCCAAAATATGTAGCAGAGTTGGCCCACTATACCGAACACCATATCAAATCATGATAAAACGAAAATAAGGTAAAATGAACGGCAACATTAAGGGTTTGTTTGAAGAAATTTTTTCCATAAGCACTTCTAGAAGAGAAATATAAGCAAGAAAATGAAATTAGCTTATTTATAAGCTAAAATTAACTTATGCAAGTGGTGAAAAACAGATTTAATTTTTCTTTATTCCTTTTCTCTTTTAAAAGTGTTTAAGGAACAGTTACTCCAAAACAGACCCTAAGTGACATAACTGCGGCTTCAATTTTCCATGCCTCAAATTCACCACAAATATAGAAGTATTTTCTTGCTTTACCTTTCCTTTCTCTGAACAAGTTGCTCAAGTGCTTGAACCAAACTATGCTTCACTGTGCAACATATACACCCATTGGCAAGCTCAACCCATTCTTCAACAAGTGCACCCTTATCCCCTTCATTGATCATGGCTCTTTCCACGCCAATTTCCTCACCGAACTCATTCAAAATGACAGCAATCCTCTTCCCATGTTGCGAATTCAGAATATGATTCACTAGCTGAAACCCAACGATTCAGTCACAAGATTACAATTCCACACCACTAAACACAAAAACATCGTCACCATTCCAAATGAACCAGTGCCAACATGCAACAACAAGCGCAACGCAACCAAAGTGAAAAAGCACATAACTTTAAACTGCCCTATTGCCCAAGATCACAATTCCACACCACTAAACACAACATCGTCACCATACCAATTGAACTAGTGCCAACAAGCAACAACAAGAGCAACGCAACCAAAGTGAAAAAGCACATAACTTTAAACTGCCCTATTGCCCAAAAATTGGAAAAATGGAAAATTTAGAGTGAATCAAGAGCAGAGAAAACGATGGGGTGCTTGGAATGATGGCATAGAAGAAATGGAAAGGGTTTAAAAAAACTTACAGTGGACTTGCCCGCACCCAGATAGCCAGTGATGAGAGTGACTCCAACAGAAGATTTTTGGGAAACGAATTCATCATTTCCTTGAATCTGAACAGCAAGAGGTGGCTCTTCGTCCTCTTCGTGCTCCATCTTCTTCAACTGGTTTCTTCTATGTTGCGTTAATGGCTTTTCTTCTCTTTTCTCTTTCTCCCAATTCTTCGTGTTTTACAAACGAAATTCCGAATTTATATTCCTCTTCAATAATCATATTTTAAAACAATTAATTGAAATGGTTTAATATGTTTTGTATCCTCAAAACTATATTAGTCTCTTTATTAATTTTATATTTATTAAAACTTTAATAATAACTATACCAAACATTTATTCAGCTAATAATGAACCATTTTCAATTTTTTATTTGTGTTAAAAAGGGGTAGAACAGTCATCCCCAATGCTATCTTTTTTATTTTTTAATTTTATCTTAAATTCTTCTTCTAGTTTACTCTTGGTAATATTTTTATATTTTTAAATTAATCTTAAATTCTCCTTCTAGACTTTGTAATATTTTATATTTTAAAATTCTTCTTCTAGTTTTATCTTTGCAATATTTTACATTTTTGGGTATTCAATATTTTATATTTTATATAATCAATAAACTCTTAAAACATAAAGAATTCATATATTTTAAAATACGTCAATTAGTAATTTGGAAATAAAAAAATTATATTAAAATCATAAAGATCTATCTATTATCGTATAACAATATAATATTGATTCGTTTCTAAAAGATATTTGTTGTAATCGCTTTTAAGAAACGTATTTATGAACACGGATATTAGATACCCTTTACACATTTTTTCTAAAAAAAAAAAGTCATTTTGTTACTTAATTGATATTCGCTCCAAAATATTTATGAATTATTTTATACTCTTGAGTAGTTTTGGATAAGGTGTGAGAAGAAGGAATAAGTGAGTGGAAGATGATGTCAAGTGAATAGAATATTAACGGGACAACATTGTGATAAGAGATAAAAAAAAATGCATGCAAACTTACATAAACACGAGTTTTTGCATTAAAATGATGCAATTTACTTTTGTATTTATGAGAATAAGAAAAAAAATTATTATAAGTTGCGACTTTGTTTCAAATAAAATATTATTGGTATAAAATAAGGTTGGTCTCACTTAAATTAAGAAGTCATATCATACAATAAATTAATTTGTTAAAATATTTTACTAAAGTCACAAGGTTTTAGTTTAAGTGAATTTAACCGATTAAAACCTGAATCAACTAATTTAAAAATATAACAGGTTTTAAAAAAACGTTTTTTTGAAAATGTCTTGAATCATCATGAATAGTAAATAAGACCCAACAAAAAACACAGGCACAACCTTACTGTCTTCATGGTAGAGCTTTCGGCATGATGAGTTACTTGCATTGTTGTTGTCTAGTTTATCATGAGACATTGGGACACTTTAGTGGTATCTTTGAGCAACTTTCCACCTAATGAGAAATTGACTTTTGACATGATTAAAGATAGTATTTTAAATGAAAAAAACTAGGAGGAAGGGCAATAATAAGGTTATATCCTCAATTCAAAATAAATTTTTAGTTATGGAGTCGAGGAAAAGAAATATGTACGAAAATTCTCAGAAATTTAATGATCGTAATAAGTCAAGAAGAAAGTCAAGGACAAAAAAATATATCACATGTTTCCATTGCAATAAACCAAGACTTGCAATCCTCGATAAAGAAAGATAGAAGAAATAATATAGAAGAGAGGATAATATAAAGTTACAATTGTAGTTATATCTAATGGTGAAATTGTCATTGATTATGAAATCAAAGGGTAATCAATTTTATTGGCATTGGATAATTTGCTTAGAGACTAATATACCGATTGCAAGTTGCATTTGAAAAAGTTAGACACATCCCTAATATACACCTCAGCTTGATCTTTATACAGTTACTTGACAAAGATAGTTATCATAATTCTTTTTGGTGATGGAAAATTGAAGTATGCTAAAGAGACATTGGTGGTAAGGAGAGAAGAGAAATAATATTTATTAGACATCAACAAAGTTGTCAACAACTCAAGTGAATATAATTGATAATTGCTCTTAATTTTTTCATTTTTATTAATGACCAATCCAGAAAGGTTTGGAGTTTGTTTTGAAATCCAAAGACCATGTAATGGATGTGTTCAAGCATTTACATGCAAGTGTTAAAAGAGAAACAAACATGTTATTAAAATGTTTTAGAGGAGATAATTAATACATAGACCACTTATAAAGTATAAATATTTATAAATGAGTGTAAATTCACATAAAAAAATAATAATTTGGTAAGATTGAATTAAATTTAAAATTTATTTTCATTATTACTAAAATTTATTAATATCTATTTGAATAAGATTTATCAATTGTTTCAGATTGAAAAATCACTCTCAATCTCAAATTCATTGAAACAAATATAAAAATCACGTTCCTCCTTTTTTTTTTATCAACAATAAAAAATGAATAAATGAGATTGATCAAACCCCTATACAAAAAAAAACACTTTACCATACTCCTACCTAGAAACACCTACTAAATTGACAAAGAAACAACCAAAACAAACACAAGGAAGCAATAGAAATCTCAAAGCCTAAACCCTAAATAGAGGATAAGTGAGAAGTATCTTAGATCAAATACATTAAGCAAGATATATTTTTTAGTATATTAAAATAGAAATCATAAAGGTATTCATTCATATATTTATCTCCGCCAACCAGAGGGGTCTGCAAGCAAGAAACCCTAGAAACCACCGATTCGTAGGTTTATGTCTTGAAAAATGTCTTGCAACTGCTTTGAGATTTACGCAGTAGAAATTAAATTGTGTTAGTTTTGTTGTTATATCAGTGGAAGCTTGCAACAATCTTAAGTTTGCAGGAATTTTAGTTATACACTGAAAGATATATATGATACAAGGTCGTTATGCCCTAGAATCAGAGAACTTGAAAAGAGAATAAATTGATTAGCCCTAGTTTTTGTCTGTTAATTGTTCCATTGAGAAAAATCCATGGCGTTGAGAAGAAGCAATCTTGTAGCAATAGCAGTGATTCTGAGTGTAATTTCTCAGATTGAAAAATGCTTCTCAGAGATCAATAGGCAAAGCTTTCCAAAACCTTTTGTTTTTGGCACTGCTGCTTCAGCTTTTCAGGTTTTTCTTTTCACTCTTCAACACTCAAATATCTATTATCTATTTGCATCACCATTATTCATCAATATTTTCCTAAATTCTATTTTAAAAATTCTAACCACTTTCACTTTCGAATTATTGTTTAAAACAAGAATTAAAACGTATAAAAATTTATAAAAACAAAATTTGAATTAAATGTTGATATGTGAACTCTATATCTTAGAAGTTTCGACACAAAAAATCATGAAATAAAAACTAATTTTAGAGATAAAAAATAATTAGTTGTACTAAATTAGAGACTAAAAAAAAATTTAGTTTCTAAATTAGTTTATATTATTGTTAAATGATTTCTAAATAATTGATAGTTAAAACTTTAGTAGCTAATTAGATACCAATTTAGAAACTATTTAACAATAATATAAACTAATTTAGAAAAATAAAAATTAGTTTCTAAAATAGCAACTAATTATTTTTGTTTCTAAAATTATTTTTTATTTCATGATTTTTTTTTATTATACCAACCTTATCAATTTTGTTCCATCTTCATTATTCTCTAACACTTTTTCATATATTTTCCCTTTTTTTTTCTAAATCAAAGATATTCATTTGACTCCAATATTAATTCATCTTAAAAGAAAAAGACATAATCAGAATACTATAGGTTAGTGAGTTCCTTTTTACGTTTTCAGTTCTATAAATTTGTGCAGTACAATATAATTACTGTTTAAGAAAGTTTATTCTTTTTTTAAGATCTGGGGGAATAGCTTTTTGAAACACATTTTTATTTCCTTAATATTTTGAAAAAAATATTTTTTAACACACGAAAATCAAAAGGGATTCTCAAAATAATTGTAATTTATAAGAGCGTATGTGAGTGGAATAGCAGCATAAATGAGAGAGAAAAATGAAGATAAATATGGCAATTTAAAGAAGAGAAACAAAAAGAGTATGTTTATGAAAAGTGTGACTGTAAATAGCAGAACCTTATTTGAAAAATAGGGAACCAAATGACCCAAAAGATAAAAATATATTTGTCAATTAACACCAGGCAAATTCTTCCTGCAGCACCATAATTTCTTCTCACACCTCCATTATTTTAAAAAAATACAACATTATAGAATTTAGAATACAAAATTTGCATTCAAATTTTTTGAATTATACAATTAAAAATACAATTTTTTTTTAAACAATAAAGATATAAAGGGATTATACTAAATTTATAACTTTTATTTAAAAATATTAGGAAGGAACGAGTTATTTCTTTGTAGAGTAACCTTTAAAACCCTTTCCCCCCTAAATATTAACATAATATAGTAATATCAAGAAAAAAAAAACATAACAAATATACCTAATCTCATTACATTAGGAATTAAACTTCTTACAAATAGTATAATTCATAACTCAGCCATATTTTTTTTATCAGCAAAAAATAATCAGAAATGACCCAACCTTATAAAAATAAAAAAATAAAAAAAAGAAAGAACCTCACTTCACTTCAATAATGATATTGAATCTTGCAATTACTTTGACTTTTTTTTATAATCGTAATATTGGTATGAATTATTAACTAACACTATGCGAATAATAAACTATACAATGAGCCTAGTAAAATTTATTTGTCAAATAAAAATTAAATCCATGCTTTTAACCTAAACTTTATATACGATTTTAACTTTCATAGTTATATAATACATTATAAGAAAATTATTAAATAAAAATTATTTTTTTAAAATAATTATTATATTAATTAAATTAAATATTATTTTAAATATTAAAAAATTATTAATATATAAAATAGTTTTTATTATTAATAAAAATTTATAAAATAGTTTTTAAATTTATATTTAATTAGTTATAAGATTTTAGTTATCAATTATTTAAAATTATAAAATTTTATAATTAAAATTTTGATAACTAATTAATATCAATTTAGAAACTAATTTATATATTTTTATTAATAATAAAATCTACTTTATATATTAATAATTTTTGTATCTTTAATATAATATATTCAATATAATAACTAACTAATTATTTATAATTTTTAACATTAATTTCTATTTAATAATTTTCTTGTAATGATATTAAATAAAATACTTATAATTGTGAGTTTCAAGTTTTACAATAAAAAATGGAAAAAATATTATAATTATTTGCATATAGTTTTTATTTTTACATATTTACATATAAGTTGAATTATAATAATATTGTTGATTTTGTTATAGTACGAAGGGGCCGTAAAAGAAGATGGAAGAGGGCCATCTGTTTGGGATACTTTTTCTCATTCATCTGGTAAGTTATTAAAATGACTCTAAAAAATAAAATAATTAATTGGAAAAAATTCTTATTGTTCTTAAACTAATCATTTTGAATACTAATTTATTAAAAAGTGATTTTGTATGTTTTGAATAATATCACTATATATTATTTTATTTGAAAAATATATCAATCTTGAAAATTCAACTACTTTAAACCCTAAAGAAAAAATGTTGTTACAGCAATTTGTCTTGCATTTGTGACAGGAAAAATAGTGGATAATAGTAATGGTGATGTTGCAGTGGATCAATACCATCGTTATGAAGTAAGATGAGTAAAATTTTATCATCTTTCCTTTAAGTCTCATTTCTATGATTTCTAAAATTGATAATTTTTTTGCAAGTAGGAAGATGTACAACTTATGAAAGACATTGGAATGGATGCTTATAGGTTTTCAATTTCTTGGTCTCGAATTTTTCCATGTAAGCATTTTACCATTCAAACATTTGGTATTTTACTTTTTTTTTTTATATAAAAAGCTTTCATGTTAGGCATCAATATGCTACTTGACATCTCAGTTAGACTGACACCTCAAGTAACAACCATTATTTGTCATCACATGAATCCATATGTTAACAAAAACGATACATAGGTAGACATTGCTATTTTACTTGTTCGAATGAAATGTTACATATTACAAGGTAACGGGGAAACCATAAATTAATATTTAACAATAAAATAAAGGATTAAATATATTTTTCGTCCTGTATTATAACACAAAATTGGTTTTTCTTTGGTTTAAACATTAACCATTTAGATATTATAATATGTAAATGATTGAAATGAGTCTTTCTGCATATACAATTGGTTTAATTTGAGATTTCACTTCATCAACCTATTGGAAGTAGGTACAGTGGACATCATTCTACAGTCAAAACAACAACGAATTTTGAAAAAAATAATTATCAATCTTTAATAAAAACTAACCATCATTTCATATACAGAAGAATCATTTCCAGTCATTTACATACTACAAGTACCAGGATGATCTCCAGTTTGAATAAAAAACAAAAACAAATTTCATATTATAGTAAAAAGACGAAAAACATATTTAATTAAAAAAAATATCAGAATGAAAAACCAATTTTCCTTCTTACTTTTAATTCCTTATCATTCCTCAAATCTTTAGTTGAATTATTATACACAATTATTTGTTTAAGCTGCTTTAATATTTGGTATTAACCTTGAAAATTACGAGTATTCTAGAAATTGAATTTGAACAAGTATAAGATGCAAAACTTAATGTAACAGATGGATCTGGAGAGATTAACCAAGCAGGAATAGATCACTACAATAAACTCATCAATGCTTTACTAGCCAAAGGTAAAATTTATTATTATCATAAATAATGTTTTGAAAAAATGATAAAAATTTATTCGTACACATGCTTCATCTACGTATGTCCATTTAGAAAAAAAAAATACACTTTGAAAACTTTTCAATGTACAATGGTATCCCACTTTTTCTTTTTTAATTTTACATAAAACATTTTATTTGTTTTATACATTGTCATTTATTCTTACATTGCACATGTAGTTGCTTTTAATAAGGAAGATCATTAAACAAACAATATATATTAAGAAAATTTTAAAAATGTCATTGTAATTTACCAAAACAAAATTCAAAATATTAATACGTTGAATAATTTAAGGGTTAAATATGTTTTTCGACTATAATAAGAAATTGGTTTTTGTCTTGATCCAAATTTTAGACATTCTAAGTGTTTGTAGTATGAAAATAGTTGAAATAAGTCCTTCTGTATGTGAAATTGATTCAATTTGAGGTTACATTCTACTTCATCAGTTCATTGAAAGTTTTTTTTATCGACAATAAAAAATGAATAAATATGAGTCACTTTAGGAGTGATTCAACCCTTATACATAATGATAACCTTAATCACTCCTAGTAGACATACTCCAATATATGCCTATACAAAACACTCCTAACTTAACTAAGAGAAAGTCGCCTGAGAAACAACCATACTAAGTAAATATCTCATAAGATCATCCCCATACAAGCAATCGGGTCTATGCACCAGTCAGGAAAAAAAACGTAGTTATTGTAGACACCGGTATACAATCAAAATAATAACGAATTTTGAAAAAAAACTAACAATCATTTCACATACACAAACATACCTATATTCCAATCATTTCCATACTATAGATACCTAGATGACCTAAAGTTTAAACCAGAGACAAAAATCAATTTCGTGTTATAATACATAAATAAAAAAACATATTTAACCCAATCTTTAACAAACAAATTATTGATGTGAATGAAAGATCCAAAGACATTTATCACTCTTAAACGTAAAGGAACATAAATGAAGAATTATTGAAAGCAAGTTAATATAAGTAGCATGAATTTATTTGTATACATATATACCTTTTGTAAGAGTGTAATTATGATGAACCTTGGTATATATATTTGTAGGAATTGAACCATATGTGACTCTCTATCATTGGGATCTACCCCAAGCCTTAGAAGACAAGTATAAGGGATGGCTTAGCCCTTTTATCATGTATGAAATTTAATTCATATTATAACTTCACAATATTACTATTATATAGTGATAAAAGAAGTAATTTATATGAATGTTTTGCATTTATTGAACAGAAAAGAGTTTGCAAGATATGCTGAATTATGCTTTGAAAAATTTGGAGATAGAGTGAAACATTGGATGACTTTCAATGAGCCTCATACATTTGCAATGATGGGATATGATGTTGGACTTGAAGCTCCTGGACGATGTTCTATTCTTCTTCATCAACTATGCAGACATGGAAACTCTTCTACTGAACCTTATATCGTGGCTCATAATGTTCTTAATTCTCATGCAGTAGTAGTAGACATTTACAGGAAAAAGTACAAGGTAATAAATATATTTTCATGTACATATGCATGCCATCTTATTTTCAATTTAGGGTTGTGCAAGATTTTCATGTCTCTTATTTATTTATATATATATATAATATAATATGAAACTAGATAATAGTAGGTGGCTCATAACGATCTAATAGTAGGTGACATGATAGACAACAAAATGTAATTAGAAAAAACTCTGATATCATATTAAGAAGTGAATTTAAACTTAATTCATCTTTATAAAATCGATTTGTAAAGTAATATTTACATCCACTTATATTACTAAAAAAATATTAAATAAAAATAAATTTTGAAGATAAAAAATAATTAGTTACTATATACTAAATTAGATAATATTTTATAGAGTAAAAATTTATTGGTCTCAAAAGTAGTTTCTATTATTAATAAAATTTATATAATCTAATCAGCTACCGAGGTTTTAACCTAGATACTAATTTAGAAATTAATTTATAAGTTTTTATTAGTTATAGAAACTACTTACGACACCAATAGGTTTTTAGTTTATAAAATAATATCTAATTTAGTCAATAAAGTAACTAATTATTTTTTGTCTCTAAAATTATTTTTTATTTAATGATTTTATTGTAGTGTATCAATTGATCTCATCTCTATTCAATATGAGATATTCAACACACTTTACTCATGTCGAGACATAAACATCTCGTACGTAGAATTAGATATTTGTGAGTAGTCTCATAATAACTCGATAGCAAGTGATATGTTAAAAAAAATTTCTTAAGATAAATTGATATTAAGGTGTATCTCTCCAACATATTCTCCTAATCTTTAACTACATTCATTATAATCTATTAACAAAATAATATTATTCTTCTATAGAAAATACAAGGTGGGTCTATTGGGATATCTCTGGATGTAATTTGGGTGGAGCCAGCAACAAGCTCAAAAGAAGATATTGAAGCAGCTCAAAGAGCCTTAGATTTTCAACTGGGCTGGTAAATTATTATGTAAAATCTTGCATATCAACCACACAATTAAATATCTATCTTTAAATCTTGATTTTGTTAGAGATTAAAATATGTTTGGAGAAATTTCTCGAGAAGCATTTCTAGAAATGAAAAATAAAACAAATAACCTTTTACCTACATGTTAAAACACTAAAAAAAAAATTGGAATTACCTTAACCAAAATCCGTATGTAAGACCCAAAATCCGTATGTAAAACAGGTTTATATACGGACAAAAATCCGTATGTAATGTAAAAAAATTTATTTTTAATTTTTTCATTATTATTCATTATTATTTATATCTATTTATATTTTTTATTAAGATTAAAGAATTTGCTTGGTGTAGTGATTAAATTTTCTTTGGTTATTGAAGGAACCTGACTTTGAATCCCATTCACTGTAATTTCTATTTTATGGTGCCAAAATTTACACGGATTATATCCGTATGTAATACTTGTTTACGTACGGATTTTGATCCATATGTAATTCGCATTTTTCTTGTAGCCACTTATATACAATGAATTATTCTATGTGGGATCTCCAACATGAAAGAGTTTTTCTAAAATTAGTTTATTTATAAATTAATTTTAACTTAACAATTTATTTTGTTTTGTTTTGCTATTTTTATTTTATCTAACTATTAATGGAAAAACTTGTACAAAATCTATGAAATAAGGACATGACACACAATATATCGATACTCACTAATTTGGCTTTTATTTTTTTTATAATTATAAAATTTTATTTCTTTAATTATCACATTATCTTTGGAAACAAGTGTTGAATGGAGGTTTTAATTTAATAATTTGAGTGGTTGAATTTGTTCACAGGTTTTTAGACCCATTGGTTTTTGGAGATTATCCAGTGATAATGAGAAGTAGAGTAGGTAATAGGTTACCAAAATTTTCAAAATCTCAAGCAAATCTTCTTAAAGGTTCATTAGATTTTGTGGGAATCAATCATTACACCACACTTTATGTCTACAATGTTGCTGTTTCACTTCATGATTACATTGAGGACTCTGGTGTTCTTACTCTTCGTAAGTCATAAAAACTATATATTAATTCATTTTTCTTCTTTTTTATTTATTTATTTCATGAGTTATTTGGATGTATTTGATTAATGTGGACCTAATTGACTTTTCTTATGCTTTTTTTTATTCATTTCAGCATTTAATGGCACCAATGTTATTGGAGAAAGGGTAAGCTCTATAAATGGGAGTATTGTTTTCTCTCTAACTAATGTTTGAATCATAATGATAATGAAGGAAAGAAATAAAATAATAATAATAATAAAAATAATAAAACTATGTCAAAGATTCATGCTTAGGTCATTATTTATGTTATGATTTGATGTGAATGAGTTACAAATGTAATGTTCGTGTTGAAATTAATTTATTTTATTAAAAAGTATAAATAAAAGTACAAGTAGAAATACTAAAAAAAAAATTATTATTTAATCATATTTTTTTTCACAAATACTAACAAAGAAATTTTGGTTGAAAGATGATTATTAAATATCACAATTCAATACCAATTGCTAAATGAATAAATTTTAGTATAAAGAAGTTTAAGAGGTTGAAGAAGAAATTGATATAATTCACTTCTATGTTAGTTGACTTCAAAAACACTAGAGCTACCAGATATACAACTATATTAGAAGATCTAATGTGAATTTTTTATAAATAGAAATAATATTTTAATATAAATCCTACAATGGATTACTTTTGAAGAAAATTATTTATACAAGAAAAACTCTATTCAATTTTAAGAAGTCTATTGTTGGAGATCCCACATCGATTAGAGATTAGGACATTTCATTGTATATAAGTGGGTGCAAACCTCAACCCTATGAGCCGGTTTTATGGGGTTGAGTTAGGCTTAAAGTCCACTCTTTCGTAATATGGTATCAGAGCCATTTTCGAGCCTATCTTAGCGAGTATTTGTTGGGCCTATCGTGCCACCCGCTATCGGATCACCCAAAATATATAGTCCCACGCACGAGTTGGCAGTCTCGGCGTGAGGGGGGTGTGTTGGAGATCCCACATCGACTAGAGATTAGAGCCTTTCATTGTATATAAGTGGGTGCAAACTTCAACTTCATGAGCCGGTTTTATGGGGTTGAGTTAGGCTTAAAGTCCACTTCGTAATATGGTATCAAAGCCATTTCGAGCTGTTTGTGTTGGGCACGAGTTGGCAGTCTCGGCTTGAGGGGGGTGTGTTGGAGATCCCACATCGACTAGAGATTAGGACATTTCATTGTATATAAGTGGCATGAGCCGGTTTTATGGGGTTGAGTTAGGCTTAAAGTCCACTTTGTAATATCTATATTTACAGAACTCACAGTTGATAAATTTTTTTTTTTTTACAGAACTCACATTAAAATATTGGTTTTATGGGTAAGAAACTTATATATAAAAAACTTTCATTAAAAATGTTCTTAGAATAGTACAAAAATATTTATTTATGCAATTTATATCTTTATTATCTTCTATTTTGTGCACATTCAATTAAGCTTCATAAGTTTTTGTTTGAATTCATCTAAATAAATTGTGTTTTTACAATCAGAGTTATAGTATTTGAGTATCTAAACTTGAATGTTATCAATAATGGTAATGATATTCAAATTATGGGTTGCAGGCAAATTCTTTATGGTTGTATATAGTACCACAAGGGATGAGAAGTACACTGAATTACATCAAACAAAAATATGGAAATCCTCTGGTCATTGTCACAGAAAATGGTAATCTTATAACTATAAGCAAAGTTTGAAGTACAATGAATTACATCAAACAAAAATACAATTTCTTAATGATAATATAAAATTGTACTTTTTATGTAGGCATTTTAGATAAAATGTGTGTTTGCACTAGAACATCACTCAATAGAAATCAATTTTAGATACTAAAAATAATTAGTTGTTATATTAACTAAATTAGATATTATTTTATATACTAACAAAATTATTGATATTTAAATAAGTTCTTATTATTGATAAATAGTTTCTAAATTGGTATCTAATTAACTACCAAGATTCTAATTATAGAATCTAAATAATTGGTAGTTTAAGTAGCTAGTTAGATTTGGTTAATTATTTTTGGGGAGCAATTTGGGTTGGAGTGGTAAGTGAAATTTGGAAACACAGGAACAACAGTCATTCTTGAAAAAGGAAATGTTGATGTGTGTGAAGTGTTTGCAATGGTTCACGTCAATGTTTGGTCTTGGATTCATTCAAAAACTCGAGGTAGGTCGTTCTCTTATTCTAATTGGCGTTTGGACCCCTTAACCTGCATGAAGTTGGTTTGTTGATGCTCTTGTTGTCATTTTGTTTTTCTTTGTATCTTTGATTTTGTCTATTTGGTAGGTGTTTCTTGGGAGGTAAGAGGAGGTTAAAGTGTAATTTGTATAAAGGTTGAATCACCCCTGAAGTGATTTTTATTTATTAATTCTTTATTACTGATAAAAAAAAGCTAGTTACATACTAATTTAGAAACTATTTATTAACAATATAAACTAATTTAAATATCAATAATTTTTTTAATTTATAAATAAGTATCTAATCTAATCAATATAACAACTAATCAATAAAGGAATTTTTCAGGAAAAAAAACAACTACATAGTTGATATTACTCATCAATGAATTGTGATGAATCAAAAGAGTCATGAGTGGCTTGTTGAAACCAAGAATTGCTAAAGAAGAGTGAATTAAAGTGATATAAAGTATGATACTTTTACTAAAAATACAAGACTTGTTGCTAGACACAACCTATTTTTGGCTAAGTTAAACTAGGTTGCACCAATTTGAATCCATTCACTTAGGAACCTATTAGGTTTGTTCACTTATTTGGTTACATTTTTATATAGTTTCCATATTCCATAATTTAGAAAAAAAAAATCATCATTTATCATAATTTTCTAATTCTCACTCTCTCACTTTTCATAGGGATGGATGATCCAAATGAGCCATCTATCTCCATCAAAGATGCTTTGAAGGATGAGAAAAGGATTAAATACCACAATGACTATTTAATTAACCTATTAGCTTCCATTGAGTATGTAATGTATTTTATGATTACAATTATAAGTTAAGATCCATAATTTATGAAGCTAATAAAATTTGAATGTTATTTTTGTTGACAGAGAAGATGGATGCAATGTGAAAGGCTACTTTGCATGGTCACTACTGGATAATTGGGAGTGGCAATCTGGATTCACTTCTAGATTTGGTCTATATTTCATTGATTACAAAGACAATCTCAAGAGATACCCAAAACAATCTGTTGAATGGTTCAAGAAGTTCTTGAAATCAACTTAAAAAAAATTATTGCATGATTTACAATGTAATGGGAAATTGGAAATAAGACATGATATTTCACTCCTGCAACAACAACTTGTATAACTTCTTTGTAATAATGGTGTAACTGGGCTGAGGAGAATTATAGCAAAATCTTTCAATTGGATTACACAGTATTTAAAAATATTTTTTTTAGTTATGATGTGTGTTTCAATAACTTAATATAGTTTCATATTGTTGACGAGTGAAAATTGAAAATAATTTATATATTTTTCTCTTTTTCAACTTACCAAAACGTCTTTTTAAGAAAAAAAATAAATTTAACAGAAGTTTGACATCTAAAACAGACAATAAATAAAAATCTTTCAATTTTAATTTCAATGCATTATTAATCTAATAATTTTTATTTAATAATTTTTAAATACATTAAAATAATTTCATCTCTCTTACATGCACTTCATTAATTCATTTGAAAATATATGATAACATTACAAGAAAATCATTAAATAAAAACTAATTTTAGATACTAAAAATAATTACTTACTATATTGACTAAATTAGAGACCATATTAGAGAAAAAAAATGTTTGATTTCTAAATTAGTTTATATTATTTTTAAATAGTTTTTAAATTGGTATCTAATTAGCTACCAAAATTTTTGCTATCAAATTTAGAATTTAAATAATTGGTAGTTAAAACCTTTGTAGTTAATTAGATACCAATTTAAAAACTATTTAATAAATATAAACTAATTTAGAAACCAAAAATTATTTTAGTTTCTAATTTAGTCACTATAATAATTTTTTCTAATGTTTTTTTAGAATATTTTGTTTTGTAATATTTGTCAATCTTTTGGCAGATAAAAAACCCACTACAAATGTCATTTCAAAACTATCAAATTGGTGAGTATCATATACTTCAGACGCAAATTGTTAAGTGTTTTTTTAGGAAGTGCAGGTATTTTTGTTAAAACATGAGAAACAAATATTATTGGTTAAAAATTGCCAAAAACTTTATAAATTTGCAAAACTTAACATATATGGGCGTTTAGAAAGAATCAGAAATTACATTCCCTATATTTACATTTGTAGCAGTTGTATACCACAAAAAAGTGATGCATTGTAGCAGTGAATTACCTTTCTCAAAAGTAAAAGAATGCAAAAATAATTCCTACCACTAAGCAATTGAAGCTTAACAAACGTTAAAGAATGGGTTATCCTTTAATAGTTAATTAAACTTGGTTTCAAATGAGAGCATAAGAATTCTTTTTTCTACAATTTCAAAAGGATTTGCTAATGAATATAGTCCTTTAGAAGTCTCACCACTAAGCAATTTATTATTGGCTTCCAAATCTAAAACAAGAAACCATAAAGTTAGAGTAATTGTTTGTTAATGCAAATCTAAAACTAGAAACAAATTTTTTAGGCTCTTTCTTATAGTGTTTAGTTCCAACTAATAATAATTACTTTTATCTCTCAACATTACAAAAAAATTATTGGATATACACTACAAGAAAATCATCGAATAGAAATCAAATTTTAGATATCACAAACAATTAATCACTATATTGACTAAATTAGATATTATTTTAAAAATTAAAAAATTATTGATATCTAAAGTAATTTTAATTATTAAAAAAATTATAAATTGGTTTCTAAATTGGTATCTATAGTTACTGTACCGACCAGGTCATCAAGTGTGATGACGTGTCTGGCACGTGACCGTGTGGGGCGTGCTCAGCAGAACACGTGGACAAGAGAAAGATGAACGGTTCAGAAGTGAGCATAGTCGCCGACTCGTGGAAGTGGCGTGCTACGATGTACATAGTCGGGTGTCGCCGGGTTTGTATGACATCGACGTATTAGACAATGGAAGATCGGGTGGTCTGACATCGCCACAAGGGGCACATCGCCGGATCTCCCAGTAAACTTAGTTAAAGCTGTTGGAGGCTCAGAAGAGTAAGTTCAAGCGTGTGAGCTCAGTAAGATGATTGTTACGCCAGTATGGGGCGTGAAGGTCGAGAGAGTTGGAGGGATCAACTTGCTCATCAACGACGGGATCCCCAGAGTGGGCATTCGTTGGTGAGCAAGGTTTCCTCAGCTGGACATGCATGGTGTAGCCATAAGGAGGGTGGCACTTGCGACAAGCGATATCACAGAGATGGTGTACTTTGTTGCATCCGATACTCGCCTTGTCGGGTGGTGTTCCAAAGCGTGCTACGTGCTAGATCACTCCTTGAATAGGAGACTTAGCCGCGCGGCTGGTTACTACACATAAATAATGCTCAAGTTACCCTAACCCAGATGACGACACGTGTAGGGTTGGATGCTACCTATTACCCCAACCCAGATGATGACATGTGTAGGGTTGGATGCAATATAGAAGTGGCGCTCGAGTTACCCTAGCTCAGATGATGACACGTGTAGGGCTGGGTACTACTTGCTACCCCAGCCCAGATGGCGACACGTGCAGGGTTGGATGCGAGCCACGCGTCCAAAGCGTAACTGCCTGGAGAGAGAAAAAACCTAGTTATAAAGGTAAAATTAACAAAATTTGCAGAGGTACACGTTTTCATTACGGCTCAGTGTTTTGGGTTGAGTGCACTTTAGTACGGTTTTACATAGTATAGTTTTCTCTCAGTTTTTGGGTGTTCTTGTTACTGACTTGAGCGTCGGAGCGCCACCGGTCGCAGAGGCGCCATACTGTATTTTCAGGTTCCTAGAGAGGCTATATGTGGTGTGGACTTGGAGGGCACGTGGTGTCGAGCTGGTGAAGAGATTCGTGACGAGGCAACGCTTTGCGCTAGGTCAACCGGCAGGATCATCTGGTGCCCATCGTGGGGCCGTATAAAAGGTGATTCCCAACCACAGTTCGAGTTTGTTGAAGTTTTGGTGTTTTCTGTTCGATTGCTTGTTGTCGTAGTCGGTGTTCGAAGTTTTACTATTCGTTCGGAGTTTCTTTGAGTTGCTGAGCTTGCTGAGAAAGGATGAGGACAACGCGGTCTAGTTCAGTCGCGCCGTCAACGGATGAGGATGCTGTGTCTATGACGCAGGTGATGGATATGATGAGGACGCTGCAGGAGAACGTAGTTGCATCACGTTCTGAACAAGAAAGAATGCACGAGGCACTGGTGGCCTCGCAAGCTAGGAATGAAGAGTTCAACAGGATCAACGAAGAGCTGCGTAAAGCTCTTCAAGAACGGGAGGAGCGCGCGGTTGGGGACAGATCTGCACCCCCATCCCCGCCGCGTAGCTTTCCCATGCCATTTTCTCAAGAGATCATGGATTCGGTGGTCCCTGCAAATACGGTGGCGGTGAAGGCGTCTTTCACCGGAGTGGAGGACCCTGAGGCTCATCTCACGGCGTTTCACACCCAGATGATGCTCTTGGGGGGGTCGGATGCGGTTTACTGTAAGGTGTTCATGAGCACACTCAGTGGAACAGCGCTGGATTGGTTCGTCAGTTTGCCTACTGGCCACATTACCACGTTTCAGCAGTTTTTGAAGATGTTCGTTGAGCAGTACATAGTGAACAAGGCACCGCCGTTGGTATCTTATGATTTGTTCGACGTGAGGCAGTACCAGGGGGAGTCCCTGAAGGATTTCTTGAACAAATTCGGAGCTCAAATAGTCCGCTTGCCAGGTAAAGATGAAGAGATGTTTGTACATGCCTTCAAAAAGGGCGTTTTGCCTGGGTCCTTTAGTGAGTCGCTTATCAGGTGTCACCCCGCCACGTTCGCTGAAATCCGGCGACGTGTCGTGACCCACATCGCCGCTGAGAGCGAAGTCTCCGAGAAGAGGGGAAATGTGGCCCCAGCTAAGCCACGCGCTCAGACAAGGATCCAGCCGCAGAGGGTGATGGAGGCGGCGGCGGGGAAGAGGGATCAGAGGATTCGCCATCCTTATGACCCAAAGAAAGGTAAGGGGAAGGGGCCGGGGAAGCCCAGAGAGGCTAATCGCCCGCCAAGGTATGAATTCGTGATGGGGTTGGCGGACCTGATCGCCATCCCAAATATC
>Ga0123342_1000281_pt1 | contig 74847 bp, 40 predicted proteins | sample Turbeawhitnodule_FD_89960 | JGI IMG/M metagenome (GOLD analysis project Ga0123342, IMG submission 89960) | Root nodule microbial communities of legume samples collected from Mexico - Turtle bean Mexico white nodule | ecosystem: Host-associated > Plants > Roots > Nodule | place: Mexico: Nepantla... | reverse complement strand
TTTTTTTTTTTTTTTTTTTTTTTTTTTTTTTTTTTTTTTTTTTTTCTTTTTTTTTTTTTTTTTTTTTGTTTTTTTTTTTTTTTTTTTTTTTTTTTTTTTTTTTTTTTTTTTTTTTTTTTTTTTTGTGGGTGTTGGGTGTGTTTGTTTGGTGTAATTCTATGTAAACTTTTAAATGATCTTTGTTTTAGTTTTTTGGGTACTCAATAATTCATAGATATGTTTTAAATTTAAATTTCATAGTGGTTATTTATCATTACCACAATCAATACTTTTTTGTGGGAGCTGTAGTATTCCAATATTTTGCAGTTGTTAATGCAATATATGCAAGTATCTCCAAACGTTTTGTGTGACTGCTGTCAGTTATTGTTTTGAAGTGAAAAAAGTTACTTTAATGGATCCAGAGCTATTGTAATAGACCCTCACCCTATTTCCTAATGAGAGATAGACTTCGTTACCAAATGACCTGTGACTGTGACTTTGTCCTGACATAAAAGGAAACCATAGTTTGTTGTAATGTAAACCTAATTAGATTTAACAATACGAAAGTGGGATCAGTTTTCTGTGGATAAGCATACACTTGATTAAATCATTGTTAGGAAAACGAGGAAGTGTATGTGGTAGATCTAGCATCATTCCATGTGCTGGTAATTCAGCATGCATTATCTGCATGCCCTAACCTTGAGATATGCTTATGCATTTGATCAACGCTTCATTTCAGATTGGCCCTTTCCATGGATCCCATGGTAGTAAGAGCAGAGTTAAAGTTAGAGTTTCACTTGATCTGCATGGAATTCTCAATATTGAATCAGCTACAGTAAGTAAGAAGCCTCTTTTATCTTTCCATATTTTGTTATTTGTTTTTCTAAGAGATCTTTGGACATAAACCTTTCTGTGATTCCAGTTGATCAAGAATGACATGGATGATTTGGTTATGGCGGGTGATCATAATTCAAATTCTGATGAAATGGATATTGATCCCATTCCTGAGACAGTTACCAATGGGTTTGAAGATATTACCAATAAGAAGTTGGAATCTCCATACAGTTCTGTAAGTACTCATGTTTTCCCCCCTCATTGTTTCTCACTTTTTTTTAACTTACTGGGGAATCTCTGATGTTAGAGTTTTCTAGTAATTTTATCCTTTGATTTGAGCATGGAATTTTATAGGTAAAATGTAAGAGGCAATTTTATCATGAATTGTTGGTGTTTGGAGTAAATATCATAGCTTTTTACAGGTTGTTGTGATTGTGGTGATAATTAATTATGATTGCAGATATGATTTATTTCAGTGTTTGGATTAAGTTAAAATATTTCGATAATACCTTTTTTACAGGTCGATGGTATAAGAAAAGATAAGGGTACCAGACGGGTTGATGTGCCAGTGAATGAGAATATCTATGGTGGAATGACAAAGGCAGAAATTTCAGAAGCTCGTGAAAAAGAACTCCAGTTGGCCCAACAGGACATAATTATAGAGCAAACCAAAGAAAAGAAGAATAGTTTGGAGTCTTATGTCTATGATATGAGGAGTAAGGTACAGATTCAATGTCTCAACAATTTGTTCCTTTTTTAAAGAATTGGAGGCTTAACTTTTTTAGAGTTAATTAAAAGTCTTAAGTGTCACATTGAGAAACTTTATAGCTTGTAGTTATTGAAAATTGATTTTCATGTCTATCTGTGGTGATTCATTTGTAAATGTAAGGCTAAAATTAGTTTCTGGGTGGTCTTATCTGCACAGGGTCGGAAATACCAAATCTGGATCCCTTTCAATGGATCTGGCATTTGAAGATTATGTTTTTGGTTTATTTTCCTTTGTGAGCTGAAATTTAAATTTATTTGCATATTTAAATAGCTCTTCCACACATATCGAAGCTTTGCGAGTGAACACGAGAGGGATGACATATCTAGGAGTCTTCAAGAGACTGAGGAATGGCTTTATGAGGATGGTGTTGATGAAACTGAGAATGCTTATTCTTCAAAACTGGAAGATCTGAAAAAGGTTATTTTTCCTCTTTTTTTCTATCACTGAATCCCTTTTCGGGCTTATTGTTTACAATCTGTGTCATCTTGTAGCTGGTAGATCCAATTGAGAATCGTTTCAAAGATGAAAAAGAAAGAGTGCAAGCTAAAGAGGATTTATCGAAGTGCATTTTAAAGCATCGGACATCTGCAGAATCCCTTCCACCCCAGGATAAAGAACTGGTACAGTGAAAATTAGGCTAGTATATTCTATTGTGATTAGATGATGATTTTATTGTTTAGATCAGCTTTCAAGTGATGATTTTATTGTTTCAGATCATCAACGAGTGCAATAAAGCAGAGCAGTGGTTGAAAGAGAAGATCCAGCAACAAGAATCCTTTCCTAAGAATACTGACCCAATATTATGGTCAAGTGATATTAAGAGCAAGACAGAAGAGTTTAACCTGTATGATTTCTGTTTTCCTTTTCAGAACTGTATAGTTATAGTTTTCATAGTCCATGGGACACAAAACTTAAAAAGAAGAGTCTGGGAATAAGTATTCATTAAATTGTAGTACTATTAGGCAACCAAATATTTTGATTCATGTAATAAAGTTCCTCATAGTTAATAGATTTCATTGCAAATAATATTGTTATGATAATTCTGAGCTAGGACAAAACTTAGATACAGTCCTTTTAATGTTTTTCTACATCAAATTAGAGTTTTTACCTTAGTAATCTGTGTTAACATTTAATCAAAATATTTATTAGGCAGATTATTGAGGTGAATTTAATTTTGATAGAAGAAGAACACAAATGCCTAAGTAACTACATCTAAGTTTTGTCCTTTGGATGATACACTAGCTTGTGCATAACATTGTTCAGATGGTCTTACAAACATGTTTGTCTTTTTCCTTCTGATTTTATCTCAGCATTAACAAATGTCCCATTTTGATGGTTTCTAGAACATGCCAACACATATTGGGATCCAAGACTTCTCCATCTCCAGAAGATAAAGACATGCCAGATTCGTTCAATGATCCATGAATACATTGAGATTATTATACCACATGAGCTGAAGAGCCAAGTTTTCATTACTGATACCATCTGACAAATATAGCAAAAAAATTCCTTGCATTTCTGTTTTGCAGCGTTTTGTATTTTGATAATTTTTCTAATCTATTATGATATGATATAGTTCTTCAAATGAATCAAATAGATTCCACTTTAAGGGATAAAAATGTGTGGAGTATTAGTGGCCCTTGTTCATCCATTGTGCTCAAAGAAATTCTTACAAAATTGATTGGTCAGCCTCTGTTGATGTTGGAGTTTGTTGTGAAACTCTTTTAGCATATAATAAGTTGTTATGCGGCTTCATGATATTCTATGAAATTAAATCATTATGTTTAATATTAGGCTGGTCACATTTTTCATGATACTCTCTTTTTTAATTTATCAATTTTTCTTTATATGGTGTTCTTCTATGAGGATTGTTATGTTCAATAGTGTTGTGTAACATTAGAGTTATTGATTTGTTATATTATTGATGTATTATAGTTTAGACTCACTTAGTCACATTAGGAAGAATTTGACTTGAATTACATATTACTTCCAAATTCTTTTTAGTACTAAACAAACTAAGAGATGGCAAATGCTAACTAGTGCATCAATAATGGTTAAATAAATTGAAGTTATGTGTACAAGATTAGGGAGAAATCAAGTTATTTTTGTCCATAATTAACTTTAAACAGTTATTCATTAATCTAATAGTTAGGTTGAGATATTTTTAGAATGATTGGATTAAAGAAAATGAAAAGTTAAAAATTAGAATTAAGAATAGGCTTAATTAAATTTTAAGTTGCTTCTAGATTTGGGTGCTTTTAATTAAATCCCTGTTAAGTTTTTTGATCAATGTAGTATTCAAAGTTTTATATTTTTTAATAAAATTTCTGTTGTAAAATAAATCATTTTTGTTAATTTTATTAAAATTGTGTTTGATAATAATAATAGTTATTGCTTAGTGTAGGTAATTACATGGAAGGTATTGAACATGACCATCTCATTATATTTTAAATTAAAGCAAGTCGCCTTGTTACTTTATATTAGTTAATATTGTTTTATATTAATCATGTTTACAAGTAAATAAGATAGTTAAGATGACTAAATAAGATAACAATCGTATAATCGAATTAATGAAAATAATTAAATTATAGGACTCAATTGAAAAATATAAAAATTAGAAATACTCAATAAACTAAAAAAATTTAGTAGAGATTTTATTAAAAATACTCATTAAATAAACCTTTAGAATAATTTTTATAAAATTAAATATTTTCATTTTTTATTAATATTTAATTTTTCTATCAATTACATTATTTGTAAACATAACTCAAATAATTTGAATTTTTCAAAAATTAAAAATGTTAAATATACTGTTTGAATTTCTTTATTATCATTACAATACTTTTATGAAAAATAAATTAAAATAAAATGAGTTTAGTAATGTTTTATTGTAAATGTATAATTTTAAATAGATGACATTACTTTTTAAAAAATATTTTACAATTTTTTCCTAAAAAGTATTTTTAAGTAAAATCGGAAATTTGACAAATATTGATATTTTCCAATATTTTGAAAGTCTTTTCATCCAAGGAAAAGAACATTTACCCTTCTAAATTGTATTTCTTTTACAAACAGACGTCCAAAACTTTAATTTTGTTTGAATTGATTCTCAAATTTCATCTTATCTATTTATAAAAACTCCCAACTTTAATTTCATTCCTATGGATTCTTAATTTTTTGTACAGACAACTAAATAATTTTTCCTAACATAACTACAATGACATATCAAATAGTACTCAATTATATTAATCATTAATATACTTCAAATAAAATTAATTTAATTAAAATTATCGTACTAAAATTGTAATTTTATTATTATTCTAAAAACGGAAAATATTTATTGTACTAAACTATTATTTATCTTTAATACAATAATGCTAGATGAATTATGATTTCAAACTCTACATTAATCTTGTTACTATCTTCCACAATCTCTCCTATCACTGATTCTCTTCTTAGAAGTATTTTTACAAAACTTGAAAAAAGAGAATGATTTTGTTTTGAAGATGGTTGAATAATCTATTATTTGAAACCTATGATAACAAAATAGATTTAAGAATACCACTCCCTCAAGTCATCTGTTATTGTAACATTTATTTCAAATAATAAGGTCTCAATTACAATATTATATAATCTAAAATAATTCTTTATTAGATAAACTTTTAATCATTTAAAAATTATCTTAGACATAGTTTCTCAAAACAATTATTAAAAAATTTACAAATTTATGATATATGATCGTCATGTAAAATAACATATACATAATGCATACAATTATGCACATCATAAGGATCTTTCAATTATGATTCTCACACATAATATTCAATTATAATAGAGATAGATACTTACCTTGATCCATGAGAGTCCCTATGTGAACAATTTTTTTAATCTCCTTTTCTCAATCTATCTCTTGCTATTCCTTTCTTTTCACGTTCTTTCTTGATGATTAACTGTGAACAACTTTCTTTGTAGAGATAGAACCTGTTTCTATTAGTGAATGAATGTTCTACTTTCTTGTGGCATAAACGTTTGAAACATATTTCCAAAGAAGGGATGGAAAGATGAGTAAAGAATGAAATACTTCCAAATTTAGATTTTACTAATCTGAATGTATGTGTGGATTGTATTAAAGGCAAACAAACAAAACACACAAAGAAGAGAGCCACAAGAAGCACTCAACTTCTTGAAATTATACACATTGATATGTGTAAACCTTTTGATGTAAATTCTTTCAACAATAAGAGGTATTTTATCACCTTTATTGATGATTTTTCACGTTAAGGTTATGTCTATTTACTGCATGAAAAATATCAAGTAGTGCATGCTTTGGAAGTTTATATAAATAAAGTGGAAAGGCAATTAGTCAAAAAGGTGAAAATTGTCAGGTCAGATAGAGGTGGTGAATATTATGGAAAGTATGATGAAAGTGGACAACACCCTGGTTCATTTGCTAAGTTTCTTGAGAAACGTGGTATTTATGCTTAATACACAATGCCAAGAAACCACAACAAAATGGTGTGTCAAAAAGTCGTAATCCAACCTTAATGGATATCGTTAGGAGTATGTTAAGTAATTCATCTTTACATGTATCATTATGGATGTATTTTTTAAAAACTGCCATGTTCTGTTGAATAGGTGATGCAAACCACCTCGACAAGCAGATAACTAAGGATACAACAGATATTTCAAAATTATGTCAATCATCACATCATACAAGACCAGGCCCCACCAAACATTAGAAAGACCTCAACAGAAAAAGAACTGAAAATAGGTCGGAGCATTAGATGTTCTTTCTTCTGGTTTTTTTACAAGACAAGTTTATGTAAATAATTTTGGCTCTTTTTGGGGGTCCAAATAGAAGAATAAGCTAGAGTAGGGTGTGCTTAGTAATTTGGGCTTATGCCAAGCCCACCTTTCAAAACATGTGCACCTAGATTTAGGGTTTCTTTGACCTACCTTCTAGAAGGTTTTTCATAAATGATGCCCCTACCCTTCTCACTCTTGCTCCCCAAGTCACTCTCTCCTATATAAAGGGTGTCTTGCCTCATGTATTTTTACATTAAATTTTGAATAGAAAAGAAACTTTGTTAGAGTGTTTAGTGAGTTGAGTCTCCTATTATCTTTGTCTCTTATCTTGAGTGCACAACACCTCAAGTGGCAGCTCTTCAGCACCCATCTTGGAGTCTCCTTCCCCTCCAAGTGTCGTGACCACACCTTCATCATCTTAGGCTTCTCTTTTCTTTCATGTTTTTATTTTTCATTCCTTTATGTTCTTGTGTTCATCTTTGTCCATTATTTTTCCATCTTCTTTCTTTCCCTTATATACTTTTTAATTTTGCACCTTTTCATCATCACCACCATATAATTGTATTTTTTCTTTGCCCTCTAGAAGTGAACCTTCACACTTAACCACTTGGTTAAGTTTGTGTCCAGTGAGAATCTTCTTTGGGTTTCTCACCGTATTTTGCTTAAAATAAAAAACCATAAACAAAGTGAAACCCATAAAATGTGCAATCTTAAAATCAGCTCACAGGATTCCTAGTAAGGCAGTTCAAAAGACACCTTTTGAATTGTGGACAAGTAGGAAACCCAGTTTGAGACACCTGCATGTTTGGGGATGTCAAACAGAAATTAGAATATACAATCCGCAAGAAAAGAAATTGGATGCAAGAACAATCAGTGGATATTTCATTGGTTATCTAGCAAAGTCAAAAGGGTATATGTTTTCCTGTCCTACCCATAAAGAATTGTTGAAACTGAAAATGCATGGTTCATTGAAAATGGTGAAACTAGTGGGACGTGGAGGTTGAGGAAGTTAAAACACAAGTTCCTTTAACTAGTACCTCTACTTCAAGTATTGTTGTTCCTAATGTAGTTGAATCACTTAACGATGAAGAAGAACAACAAATTAATGATCATGAGGTTAACAATGAACCTGTAGTAGAACAACCACAAGAAATAGTATTAAGAAGATCTCAAAGAGAAATAAAGTTTGCTATTTCGAATGATTATGTGGTTTATCTACAAGAGTCAAAAAATGACTTAGGCATTGATAATGACCTAGTTTCCTTTTCAAAAGCCATCAATGGTGATAATTCTGATAAGTGGTTAGATGCCATAAAATATGAGCTTAAATCAATGGCGCACAATGATGTATGGGGTCTTATGGAATTTCCAGAAAAATGTAAGAGAGTTAGGTGTAAATGGGTCTTTAAGACTAAATGTGACTCTCATGACAATATTGAACGTTATAAGGTCCAACTTGTTGCCAAAAAGTTTTACTCAAAAGGACGACATTGTTTGTAAGGAAATATTTTCACCTGTTTTTAAGAAAGATCCTTTAGAATTATCATGGCGTTAGTAGCTCGTTATGATCTTAAGTTGCATAAGATGGATGTTAAAACTGTCTTTTTGAATGGGAATTTAGAAGAGAATGTTTATATGGACCAACCAGTGGGGTTCATTGAAGAAGGAAAGGAATACATCGTGTGTAAACTTAAGAAATCAATATACGGACTTAAACATGCTTTAGACAATGGTATCTTAAGTTCAATGATACTAATGTTTCTTTTGGATTTAAGGAAAACATTGTTGATCGGTGTATATATTTGAAGGTCAGTGGGAGCAAGTTTATATTTCTGATTCTATATGTTGATGATATCTTGCTTGCAACTAATGATCTTAGTCTATTAAGCAAGACTAAGAAGTTTCTCTCTAATAACTTTGAAATGCAAGATATGGGTGAGACATACTATGTGACAGGAATAGAAATATTTTGTGATAGATCATAAGGATTGTTAGGCTTGTCTCAGAAAGCGTGTAAGAGAGAGATTCAAAATGGATAAATGTTCAACATCTCCTATTCCAATACAAAAAGGAGACAAATTTAGTCTCATACAATGTCCCAAGAATGATTTGGAACGAAAACAAATGGAGAATATCCCTTATGCATTTGTTGTTGGGTGTTTGATGTATGCTCAAACATGTACAAGACCAGATATTAGCTTTGCAGTTAGTATGCTTCGTAGATACCAGAGTGATCCAGGATTCGATCATTGGAAAGTTGCAAATAAAGTTTTAAGATACTTACAAGGAACAAAGAATCACATGCTTACGTATAGAAAATTTGATCATCTTGAGGTGATTGGATATACAAATTCAGATTTTGCTGGTTGTATGGATACAAGAAAATCCACATTTGGTTATGTGTATCTTTTATCCGGATGAATGATTTTATGGAATAGTGCGAAGCAGTCAGTCATTGTTGCATCCACCAAAGAGGTTGAATTTGTGGCATGCTTTGAGGCCACAGTTCAAGCTAATTGGTTGTGGAATTTTATTTCAGGACTTGGAATTGTTGACAATATTGCCAAGTCGCTGAGAATTTATTGTGATAATTTCACAACTACCTTCTTTTCTAAAAACAACAAGTATTCGAAAAGTGTTAAACATATGAAATTGAAATACTTTGTCGTTAAAGAGGAAGTTCACAAACATAGTGTCAATAGAACATATTAACACTGATTTTATGCTTATTGACTCTTTAACAAAAGGGTTACCACCTAAAACATTTAGTGGTCATGTTGAGAATATGAGCATTATGTCTACTTGTGAATGATGAATATTATTATTAATGCTTATTTAACACTCTGAGCTCATTAATATATAAAAGTTTATGAAATCTATGTTTTCAACTTTATGTATATGCATGTAAATTACGGTGTGGAAAACAAATTATGTTATTGTTCATGAAAATGACATTATGTTTGCACCCATTATGGACTTCTCATTATAAAGTCATATTAAGGAGAAAGGATGACATAATAGTACATGGAAGGAAATGTGTTGATTAAATGACATGTAACTGTCATGACTCTTATTATTTATGTATCCTTGATTTGATTTTGTTTGATGATAAAACCAATTTACATAAGGCCTTTCAATGCACATTATGATTTATGTAACTATTAAATCATGAAATTATTATAGCTCATATGTAAATTTATGTCAAGTGGGAGAATGTTAGAAAATTATGTAAATTAATTTTATAATGTGACTCATATGAAATATATTTTGGGCTTTTGGGCCTGAATAGAATGTGATAAGTTATATATATATATATATATATATATATATATATATTATGATTCCTAATGAAAACCTAATCTGATAGAGATTGGGAAAGAATAGAAATGAGTTCTGTCTCTACAAAGGAAGTTGTTCACGGTTAACCATCAAGAAAGAACGTGAAAAGAAAGGAATTGCAAGAGATAGATTAAGTAAAGGAGATTAAAGAAACAACTCATATAGGAACTCTCATGGATCCATGTAAGTGTTTATCTCTATTATAATTGAATATTATGTGTGAGAATCATAATTGAAAGATCCTTATGATGTGCATAATTGTATGCATTATGTATGTGTTATTTTACATGTGGTATCACAACCTAGTTATTCAAATTTATGATTCTCCATCAAAAATATTTTTCCCAAATCTTAAGAACCCTAACTTTAACATTTCCTCAATTTTAAGAACCCTAATTTTAAAATTATGATTTCATAATTATGAAGAATTAATTGAATAGAATATATCTTTTTTTTCTTTCGCGTTGCACTGCCGAATGAAGCCATTAACTTTTCTTTTGTGCTACCAATAATTTATATGAAAAGTGTAATTACTTGAAAGATATGTAGGTGACTTCCCTGTAATGCTCACGCCCCTCTAATGCTTATATATATATATATATATATATATATATATATTATATATAACTTTTGATGTCAATTTTATTTTGAATGAAAGTAAATGCGGTATTATACTGTTAGTATATTTTGTGTGTTAAAAACCCACGTAAAAGTGTGCACTCAAATTAATGTTTTCATTTTATTATTATTTTTATTTTAATTGAGTGCAAGTAAGAATTTTGATGATCACAACAAAACTATTTTAAGACTCGAAAGTAGAATTGTGATTTTGGAATTTATTCAAATGATTTGAGATCTTACTAGAATGATTTTTTTTAATGATTGTTCGTGATGTTAATTTTGGAATTAATTGTATGTTGGATTTGTAATCTCCAAAGTGATTAAATGTTTATGTTTTATTTAATTCCAAATAAATGATAAATTTTATTTCAATTACCTATAGAATGATGCTAAATTATGAATGATTGATTTATAGGTAAATTGAAATTCATTATTATAAGACATTTATGGATCACCCAAAGGTTGCTTAGTTGGTTTTATAATTAACGGATATGACTGTTGGTAATAAGTATGTGTTATTAGTTTTATTTATATATCCAAAGATAATAAACACTCTTAATTAATGCATATGTATAACTGAATAATGTTAATATTATTAATGACATTATGTTTTATGTACTAATGTATCACCCAAAGGAAAACATTAGTGATACAAACCAAGTTAGCAAGGAGATGACCAAGGACCCAAGAGACAAATCACAGTCTTCTCAACAAGCAAGTCAAGACCCCACCAAAAATCTAGTGGAGCTTACCGGAAGAAGAAATAGGCGTAGACCAGAACACCAATTATTCTTTCTTCTAGTCTTCTTAAGAATAAAACATGTTGTAAATAATTTGGGCTCACTTTAGGGGTCAAAATAGCAAAGATGGGCTAGAATAAGGTGCGCCTTTAGCATAATAGGGGGTGTGGATAGCATTTTATCTTGTTCCTAACTCTTTAGGAAGGCATTTTGACCTATTTTCTAGAAGGAGAAGCCTAGGATGCGGGTTTGACTTAGTCAAACCATAAGGCTGCCCATTTTTTTCCTTTTCCCATTCTACCCCTCTTGTTTGTTTTACAAGGCTCCTTCACCTATAAATAGGAGGCATACCCATTGTATTTGAGATGTTGAAATTGAATAGAAAAGTTACTCTGCACAAATATTATTAGAGCTTGAGTGAGTATTGTCTCCTCTTCCTTTTGGTCTTATCTTGATGAGAATGAAACTCTCAAGTGGCGGCCTAGCACTTATATTGGTGGTTTCCACCCATTAAGTGGCGTGACCACCCACCACCATCTCCATAAGTTTCTTCCATTTCCTTCATATTTCCTTTCCATTAATTTTGTCTAGTTTTCTTCTTTATTTTGGCAATTGCATACATGTCACCATACAATGTCTTTTATCTTTGCCTTTGAGAAATGCACATTCACACCTACTTAACCACTTGGTTAGTTAGTGTCCAGTGGGAATTTTCCGAAGGTCATCAACATTAACTCCAAAAAGCTCAATCTTAAAGTAAGTGTCACCTAAATGAAAACATCTAAAAATCAACTCACATCAATTAGTATGCATAAAATGCTTATTATTTGAATTTGTATTGTCTATTAAGTTTATGACTCGAAGTATTAATGTTAAGTATGTGTTAATTGCAATATTTATTTCTGTATCTTTGCATTTGCATGCTCCGTCTATTCCAGTCTTCAATGGTTTGAATTATTTTGTTTGGAGTGAACAAGTCCAATTTCACTTAGGTGTATTGGATCTTTAATTTGGCTTTTCAAATTGAGAAACTTGTTGTTACTGATGCTAGTAGCAATGAAGAGGAAGCTTATCAGGGCATGGGAAAAGTCAAACAGACATAGCCTGATGTTTATGCAAATGAGCATAACAAGTAATAATGCAAAAGAATTTAATGCAACTCCACTCTTCCCAAACCTAATAATGCAAAAGAATTTATGAAATTCATGGAAGATCACTCCAAAACTACTGATAAGTCTCTTGTTGGGACATTAATGAGTATCTTAACCACCATGAAATTTGATGGTTCTCGTACTATGAATGAACATGTCATTGAAATGACAAATATTGCAGCAAGACTTAAGTCACTTGGAATGATAGTGGATCAGAACTTTCTTGTGCAGTTCATCTTGAACTCATTACCATCTGAGTATGGTCCTTTCCAAATGAACTATAATACCATGAAAGACAAATGGAATGTTCATGACTTGGACAATATGTTAGTTCAGGAAAAAACCTGACTTAAGAATCAAGGAAACCACTCCATTAATTATGTGAACAATCAAAGACCTGGAAAGAAAGTTTACCAGAAACATGGAAAGGCTAAAGGACCATTAAAGATAAATGAGTCCTCTACTAAACTCTAGAAGAAAAAAGACAAATGTCATTTCTGTGGAAATTTTGGACCTTTCCAAAAGGATTGAAAGAAATGTAAGGCTTGGTTCGAAAAGAAAGGTAAGCATAATGCTTATTATGTGTTTTTGAATTAGTCCTTAACTGAAGTTTCACATAATTCTTGGTGGATTGATTCTGGATGCACAACTCATGTTTCTAATATGATGCAGGGTTTCCTTTCAACCCGAATCATAAAACCAAATGAAAAGTTTGTCTTTCTGGGAAATAGAGTGAAAGTTCCAATGGAAGCTGTCAGGACTTATCGTTTAATCCTTTACACTAGATTTTATTTAGACTTGATGGATACTTTTTATGTACCTAGTATCTAAAGGAATTTAGTTTCTTTGTCTAAACTTGATTTTGTTGAATACTCTTTTAAATTTGGGAATGGTTGTTTCAGTTTTATATAAGCGTACTTGTTTGATTAGATCTGATACTCTTTATGATGGTTTATATAAATTGAATCTTGATAATTTATATGTTGAAACTCTTATGACCTCGCATCATAATGTTGGCACTAAATGTAGTTTAGTGAATGAATGTTATGTTATGTTTTATTGTGGCATAAACGTTTGGGACATATTACCAAAGAAGTATTTCATTTAGATCAGTAAAATCTAAATTTGGAAGTATTTCATTCTTTACTAATCTCTCCATCCTTTTTTTGGTAATATGACATAAACGTTTAAGCCCCAAGAAAGCATAACATTCATTCACTAAACTACGTTTAATGTCAACATTATGATGCAAGGTCATAAGAGTTTCAGCGTATAAATAATCAAGATTCAGTTTGTATAAACCATCATAGATCCAATCAAACAAGTACACTTATACAAACTGAAATAACCATTCCCAAATTTAAAAGAGTATCTAGCAACATCAAGTTTAGACAAAGAAACTAAATTCCTAGAGATACTAGGTACATAAAAAGTATCCATCAAGTCTAAATAAAATCCAGTGTCAAAGATTAAACAATAAGTCCCGACAACTTCCACTGCAACCTTCATTCTATTCCCCGAAAAGACAAACTTTTCATTTGGTTTTATGATTCGGGTTGAAAGGAAACCCTGCATCATATTAGAAACATGACTTGTGCATCCAGAATCAATCCACCAAGAATTATGTGGAACTTCAGTTAAGGACTGACTCAAAACATACCTAATAAGTATTATGCTTACCTTTCTTTTCGAACCAAGCCTTACGTTTCTGAAAATCCTTTCGGAAATGTCCAGATTTCCCACAAAAATGACATTTGTCATTTTTCTTCAAGAGTTTAGTAGAGGACTCATTTATCTTTAATGGTCTTTTAGCCTCTCCATGTTTCTAGTAAACTTTCTTTCGAGGTCTTTGATTGTTCTCATAATTCATGGAGTGGTTTCCTTGATTCGTAAGTCTGGTCTTTTCCTGAACTAGCATATTGTCCAAGTCATGAACATTCCATTTGTCTTTCATCGTATTATAGTTCATTTGTAAAGGACCATACTCAGACGGTAATGAGTTCAAGATGAACTGCACAAGAAAGTTCTGATCCACTATCATTCCAAATGACTTAAGTCTTGCTGCAATATTTATCATTTCAATGACATGTTCATTCATAGTACGAGAACCATCAAATTTCATGGTGGTTAAGGTACTCATTAATGTCCCAGCAAGAGACTTATCAGCAGTTTAGGAGCGCTCTTCCACAAATTTCATAAATTCTTTTGCATTATCAGTATTGGGAAGAGCGGAGTTAGTATTACTTGTTATTCTCATTCGCATAAACATCATACTAAGTTTGTTTGACTTTTCTCAAGCCCTATGATGAGCTTTCTTTTCATTGCTACTAGCATCAATAACAACAACATGTTTCTCAATTTGAAAAGTCAAATCAAGATCCAATACACCTAAGTGAAAGTGGACTTGTTCACTCCAATTAAAAAAATTTAAATCATTCAAGACTGGAACAGACGAAGCATGTGAATGCAAAGATATAGGAATACATACTGCAATTAACACATACTTAACATTAATATTGAGTCATAAACTTAACAAACAATAGAATTTCAAATAATAAGCATTCTATTCATACTAATGTTTTCCTTTGGGTGATACATTAGTACACAAAACATAATGTCACTAATACTATTAACATTATTCAGTAATACATATGCATTAATTAGGAGTATTTATTATCTTTGGATATATAAATAAAACTGATAATGCATACTTATTACCAACAGTCATATCCATTAATTATAAGAATAACTAATCAACCTTTGGGTGATCCATAAATATCTTATAATAATGAATTTCAATTTATCTAAAAATCAACCATTCATAATTTAGCATCATTCTATAGGTAATTGAAATAAAATTTATCAATTTTTTGGAATTAAATAAAACATAAACATTTGATCACTTTGGTGATTACAAATCCAAAATACAATTAATTCCAAAATTAATATCGCGAACGTTCATTAAAAAAAATCATTCTAGTAAGATCTCAAATCATTTGAATAAATTTTGAAATCACAATTCTACTTTCGAATCTTAAAACAATTTTGATGTGATCATCAAAATCCTTACTTGCACTCAATTAAAATAATAATAAAAAATAAAAACATTAATTTGAATGCACACTTTTACGTGAGTTTTTAACACACAAAATATACTAATAGTGTGCAATGTCGCATCTACTTTCATTAAAAACAAAACAAATTACATCAAAAGCTACATATAATCACTTTGCAAAAATGGTTGAAAAGGTGTTTGACTTTCATCAAAATAGTATTGGTGATAATATGGTTGCTATTGAGGTTGCTCATAAGACTACTAACAATATGGATTAAAATGTTGAGGCTGCTTAAATCATAATGAATATCATAATTGTAAATTTCTTTAGCTAATTTTCGTTCCATTTTGGAATTGAAAACAAAGGAGATATGGAATGGATACCAACACCTATTAAACGCCACAAAGCAAACCTTTTTTTTTTAATTGAAAAGTAAACCAAGTCAACTCCCAAGAAAGAGAGGTGTGTCACATGTGGACAAACTAAAAACCAAGTTTTTCCTAACAAGAGTCTTCCTAATTGCTTTCAATTTAAAGAAACAAAATCAAAAAGTAGCAACTGAAGTGTCTACTCTAAATGCAAAATCCTAAAAAAAACTAATGCAAATGCTACACTTAATGCTTAAAAAAATAAGAAAAAATATAAAAATAAATAAAGAAAGAAAATAAATACAACAACAAAAAAATAAAAATAAATAAAGAATGGCAGGAAAAAAAACTAAAAACAAAAAAGATATAAAATAAAGGCAAAACAAAATAAGATAAAGATAAAATATATAAAGAAATAAAATCAAAACAATATAAAGATAATAGATATAAGGAGATAAAATAAAATAAAAACAAGATAAAGATAAGAGATATTAGGAGATAAAATAAAATAAGAAAAAAATATCCTAAATATTATATTTTTTTTGTTTATTTTTTTTAAGGCTATACTAAATAAATAAAAACTAATAAGAAGAAAACACAAGTTAAATATGCAAAAAATAAAATTAGGAAAATAAAAAAATTATATAAATAAAAAAAAAAACCTGATAACCAAAATCAAATTGGATTCCCTGACGACGACACCAAATTTGATAGTTGTCGTTTTGAGTTAAAATGATTCCAACATAGACTTGTGTAACACTAGAGAGATAATAATATAATTGTGATAAGATAACACCAAGTCGTCTCCCAACGAATCCAATAGTAAAATCAATAAATCCGTGTTTAGAATCTATCTACAAGCAATAAAATAAAAGTTAACGATAACAATAATAATAAAAAAAGGTTGAGATACTTGTGCAGAAAATATAAAAGAGATTAAAACAGAAAATATAAAGTGGTTGATCGATCCCCAAGTTCTTCCACAATTCTTCATAGGTTCTCTAAAGATTAATCATTTCTCAATCCTCCAACTGAGCTAAATCAGATTGAACTTATGCTCCAATGTTATATACTCCATGAGGATGTTTATATCCTCTCTCTTGAAAGAAATTAATTAGAATAATGTGAACTTACTAAGAAGCCAAAGTATAAGATAAGGAAGACTCTCAATCATACGTTCAAATACAACCTCTCACAAAAACTAGTTTTTCAGGGGCTTAGAATATTAAAACAACTACTCTAGGGAATTAAAAAACGAAATTTTTATTAACCAAAACCCCTCAGAACTCAATGGGAAATTACAAAGAAAACAACCAAAAGGGTTTAGCCTTCCATGCAGAAGCATAACCAAAGAATTACAAAGAAGAAGAAAAACTAAGAAAATCCTATGAAGCTCCCTCCCTTCTTCTTGATGCTTGTGTCCTTTTATAGGTTTTTCTTCTCCAAGGATCTTAGGAAAATATTGCAGTTTAGATTTTGTTAACAGTTTTCCAACTTTCCTAAATTCTTGTATTTTGCATAAGATTTGCTTCTAATTTTGTTTCTGAGATATTGTAGATTTTATTTTCTCTTTCCTCTCCTCAGAATTTGTTTTGTGTTTTAATTCAAGAATTACAAAGGTAGACGCTTCCTTGAAACCATTTGCTCTAAAAACACAAAATTAGCAAAAATAATAGTTAAGGCCCAAATAAACCTAATTAAAATATTAATTAAAACAATGAATTTATTTATTATTATAGTTCAATAATCCATTATTAAGGTCATTGAGTGTGAATAAATATATGTTTACCAAAGTACCTATGTGAGCAGTTTCTTTAATCTTATTTTATTAATCTATCTCTTGCAAAAAAAAATTCTCACGTTCTATTTTTTATGGTTAATCGTGAACAACTTCCTTTACAAAGACAAGATCCGTTTCTATTCTTTTCCAATCTTTATCGGATTAGATTTTCATTAAATATTAATATATATATATATATATATATAAACCTTTTATTGTATTAAATTATATTTAAATCCAAATTCTAACATCTATTTCATATCAATTACATTATAAAATTAATTTACATAATTTTCTAACATTTTTATGATATATAATAATTTCTATAACAATTTTATTTTCACCACACTAGTAATAGATGATAATCATGTAAAAAAACTCAGTTCAGATTCTATTTACTATCTTCTGTAAGTGTAAAATATATTACTTTTGTTGTTGTAATTTTTACAAGCAAAAGAAATCACAATATTTTTTTCTATCAAATGTACATAAAATTGAATTATTTTTATTTAATTTAATGGTTTTCTAAATACCTTAATTTTAATTAATGTATGATATTTTAGTTCAATCATTGTAATATATCATTTTTTTACTAGAAAAATATTATGAAATTTGTAAAATTTAAAATAATTAAAATATATGTGAAGTTAATTTTTTTATAAATGAGAATGAAAATTTCTTTTTTTTAATTATTATATACATATATAGGATTTTTCTTTAAAATCGTTTTTTTATATTATTTTATTTTATTTATCTTTATATCAACATTTCATTTTATTTTAATTATTTCATATTTTATAATTATTAAAGTAGTTGTTCAAAGCAGTTTTCTAGATTTAAAAGATTATTCTATCATTTTGTAATTACTAAATCGGTTGTTAAAACAATTTTCTGAATTTAAAAATTTAAATAAAATAATTAGAGACCAAGCAATTTCTTTGATTTAAATAAAATATATTGTTAGAAGAGTTGCCAGTTTCATAATTTAAATAAAAATAATTATTTATTTATTTTAAATATTGACACACACATATTTACACGTTATTATTAAATGTTAACTCAAATATGATTATACATATGTGTATTATCATATCACAACCTAATTATTTGTTATGAATATCATGGTTTATATATTTCTTTTTTATAATCAAAACTAAGAAAAGACTTATTTATTGTCATCTATAAATAAATAAAGATTTGTATTATTATGAATAAAATGTTGATATTTAATATATGTATTCTAAAATGTTGACATATTTTAGTAGAAACACATAATATATCAGTAGTTTTATACATTATTAATTACGTTTTTATTTGTATAAGGATATTAATATATATCTATAAACACAGGTGTGCCGCATTAAAACATATTAATACCGTATTTTATTACTAAAGACATGGTGTGTCTATATATTTATATTTTTATTAAACATAATAAATTATATACATTCAATATAAATGTATGAATAACGATATTATTATTTAATTTTTAATATTAAATATAATGAAAACTGTAAGAAAATAACGTATACGGCGACCTTCGCCATTGCTGTTCTCACTCGCATTTCTTCTTCATCCTTCTTCTTCTCTCGCGCCTTCAATCGTTTCACCACAAAGTTCGTATCTTTCAAAACCCCACATCAACGACGTCGTTCCTTCTGCTGCAACTGCAAAAGGGTAATGACACTTCACCACCCACCATCCCTGCCATTTCTAAGAAAATGACCGCTCTTGGAAGTCCTCCGTCACCACCGACGTCGTCTCTGGTGCCGCCAAGAGGCTCGGAGGCGCAGCCGTCGACGCTCACTTCCGCCTGGCTGGAATCACGTCCGGCGGATTCAGGGTATGTTTGAGTGCTGTTTGGATGATCAGAACTCGCGGTTGGAATAGCTGCTAAAGTGATTTTAGATAAATGTTTAGGGTCTGTTTGATAGAAATCTATAAATTTTTTGGGAGCTTTATTATTGAAAAATAAAACACTGTATTTCTCTGAGAAATGTTCTCAAAACACTTGTAACTTGCATCTAAACATGTCCTTAGTTTTAGCATGAGATGTCCTTAGTTTCCTTAGGAGAGATTGATTTTGAGAGAAAAATAACTTTAACATGCCTTTATGTTGAATAAAACAATTTATATGGACTAATGTGGAGTTGTTTTTAAATAAATAATGTAAATCAATTTTATAAATTTAATTTCATTAAAAATTAGTTCTACAAATAGTCTTCCAAACAAACTGCCCTTTGGCTTATTAGTTTGGACAAAACCTAGATAAAGTTTTAGGTGCTTTTGGTGATGTTTTCCCATTAAAGTTTTATATTGAAGTTTCACTTCGATAACTTATGTTTGCATCTAATGCAAACCTTCATTACATGTAAATCACAAGTTTTCACGGAAAAATACGAGAGAAAATATTTCTTAAATTATGTGTTCGTGTATTAGACACATATCATACACATATATTTGTATCTTACTTTAAAAGATATTTTTTTTTTTGTCTATAACAACTTTAATATAATTCTAACACAAACAATTTTAAAAATGTCAAATATAATAATTTTCTAAAAATTAAAAAATTTAATGTATAAATATCTATTATAATAATTTTCCAAAAATTAAAAAATTTAATGTATAAATATCTATTATGATTATAGAAATAAAGAAGAAATCCTATATATAATCAGAAATATATAGATTATATATGTATTATTGAAAATGTTTTGATTTAATATCTTATCATATCTTTCTATAATGTGAATTTTTTTAAAGTTGTTAATTTGTCTTTAAATAAATTTTAATTAAAATGTTTTTTTCCAATAATGATCTCTTATCATATATTTTTCATTATATATGTATTATTGAAAATATTTTTATTTAATATCTTATCATATTTTCCTATAATGTAATTTTTTAAAAATTTGTTAATTTGTTTTTAAATAAATTTTAACTAAAATGTTTTTTCCAATGATGATCTCATATCATATACTCCATATCCCATGTCATACATTTTGGAGTTTGGAAGTGGGAGAAGGTGAAAGTTTTAGACTTTCCGATTGCAAATTGACCCTTTTGTGTTGACCATTTACTGTTTTTCAGATGGGGAGCTCTTGTGGTTGAGACGGAAAAACCGGGAGGTTAGGCTGTGGACATTACACCTAAGGAGTTTGAAGTGAGAACATTTGCTCAGGAATATGGAGGTGTTGCTTTTACTGTTTCAGGGCATGTTGTCTTCTTTGCAAATTACAAAGATCAGAGGTTGTACAAGCAGAGCACTCCATCAGTTCTCTGGGTGAGTATTGCAAGCATAAATTTTCATCATCCAATGCCATATTTTTCAAAACAATGTTATGACAAGTTATTTGACTTGTGGAATGGAATATAGCTGAGTAGTATGGAATGGAAAGGATCAAAGGAATAAGGTTAATATTTTATGATGGGATGGTGGAAAGTTTTCATACCATGTATTGAGAAGTAACTGGAATGATAAGGATAATAGTGAATAACTAGTTGTTTCGATTTCATATTGGCCTAATTGGAGAAAAGGCAAATAGAAGAGTTGGATGGAAGGGGATTGAATAGATTCTTGTTGGTTTTGTTCCATTTCTTCCTATTCTAAATTATCCAGACATAATAATCAAAGTAACCATTTCAAACTCCTCTAATCTACCACTGTCAGTAAACATAAATGGCATATGTGTTTGTGTCCTTTGGATTAATATGCAGGCTTACTCTTATATGTCTGTTATATATTGTCATTCAATTTTTATTTATTTGTGTTCGAATGAACTTTGGTTAACATGTACAGATTCATCAGAGCTTATCTGGAGATATTGATTTAGTGTCATGTCATGTTATTGTCCAAGGTGTATTTGAAGCAATCTTCTTATGCTTTGTTCTCTATCAGATGTGTCTCCCATACCTCTTACCATGGATTGTGGTAGTCCAGTAGTCAGCAATGCTGATCCGAAAAGTGAAAGAATAGCTTGGATTCAGTGGAGTCATCCATACATGCCATAGGATAAATCAGAACTTTGGGTTGGCTATATTTCTGACAAAGGGTGAGTAGAACTCTAATACAATAAAAGCTTATATTTTTGCAGATATTCAGTTCTTTTCTGAAATACACAATGTTAATTTATGATTTTGTTGATTAAATTGATACTTTCACAGTTTTCATGCAATGCAATGTTTTCTGACATGATGATGCTTAGATTTTGTTTCTTCTGTAAGATTTTTCCTGCTTCCATCCATTTCCGTCTCTTATTCTGTGTTCTGGATCAAGATTTCTAGTTCCATATGATAGTTGAGTGGCTGTTTTCTTATTATATGCCATGTTTCAACTTGAAAGAAGCTTAATCATCTTACGATTCCATGCACATGCAGAGAGATATACAAGGGGGTGTGTTGCTGTGAACGATCCTGCACTTGTGGATTCTCCAACTGAGGCCAAGTGGTCTTCTGATGTTCTGATGGTATATAAACTAAACAATGCTTGTTACTCTTTTCCGTTCCTCACCTCCTTCCTAAAAAATAAGGAACTTCTGAATTTTATAGAACTTTTGATCCTGAGTTTTATAATCAATGGGAATTGTGTTACTAGTAAAATTCATTGAACAAGTTTATGTTTTTGTAGTAATGTAGGTGAATTTTCGTCTACCTATTTCAGATTCATTCAGATTTATCATTTTATGTCAAAGTGAATCCTACAATGGATAATATTCAGATTTTTTTGAAAGCTTGTATACGAATCTCATCATTTCTGATAACCCAAAACACAAAATAATCAAATCCTTCAATAATCACTAATTTTTATAAAAAAAAATAAAGAATATAACAAAAATTCTATATTAATTCAAACTTATTTTCTTTTCAAAAAAAAAAAAAAATAAAAGGAATTACTAAGAATTTTTTATAAAGAAAATAGTAAGCAACTAGTTTTACAAAACAAAAAATATAATAACACTTATATATTATTTAAACAATAATTAGTTTTTCCTAAGAGATAGTATTATTTTTTATAAAAAACAAAATAAAAGTTAGGATGATTAAAGTTGTCAGTGCAAGAAAAGAAAGAAAAAGATGAAAAAAAAATTATATTTTAAAATATTATTCTAAAGTCCAAAAACCTATTCACAAACAACTCTCTCTCAGGGTTCTCTTCTCTCTGTTCATCTTCTCCCTTCTCACTGTTCATCTTCTCATATTCTCTTTTCACTCTTTCTCTTTTGCGTTTCATCTTCTCCATTGTTCGTCTTCCCGAGTTTCTTCTTCTCTGTGTTTCTTTCTGATTTTTCATTTTTTGTTCCTTCCTCCGAATCTTCTTCTCTAACGGAAACTGAATCATCGCGAATCACACTTAGATCTGGTTCACCCGACTCATGTTACGATTCGGGCTACAAAACGATTCATCAATATGTATCGCGGAGGAAGAAATTTGTAAAGAATCGAGATTCGAATCGCACGATTCGTACTACACTGGGTAGAAATTCTAAATTTTGGTGAGTGTAGTCTGGGCGATAGTAAAATGGACTTGCCTAATCGTGATAAACAACAGACTGTTGCTGTAAAGAAGACAGCACTGAGAGATCTGCAGAATGATAATAAAAGCATGGTGCCAACCTCTGTTGGAAGCCCTTCGTTTTTAAAGGATAAGGATCCTGCTACTGATTCGAATAGAGTTTCCGGCACCAAGAGACCCTCGTCTGAGTATCCAGTGAACCAGAATCTTCAGCAATCTCCAGGCAATAATGCTGCAAATGGACATCTTGTGTATGTCCGTAGAAAATCAGAAACAGAACTGGGTAAGGGCACTGCTTTTGAAAATCCAAGTATTAATGCTTATTGTTCACATTCGAAGCAGCTTTGTTGTGAAGAGGAGAATGCTCAACCAAAATCTCAGATAAAGGAACCAAAGGTTTCTTGTTTCCCAGCATTTGCACCTTTTCCTATGGCTTCTTCAATGAACTCGTCTGGAAAGCCTTCAGTTCCTATTTCTCTTGGCAAATCTTCAATGAAGTTAGCACCAGTTGAGTCCGATTATGTGACAGCTTCTTCTGGCCCTGCTACCACCACTGGTAATCCCAAGGGATTAAACAATTTGCACTGGGAAGAGCGATACCAACAACTGCAGATGGTTTTGAAGAAATTGGACCAATCAGACCAAGAAGAATATATCCACAGTATGTTCAGGAACCGTAGAATAATAACTCAAATGTTTTCTTATGAAGTTCTTCATATTTTATTTAGCTCATATTATCCTTTGGCAGTGCTTCGCTCCCTGTCCTCAGTTGAACTTAGCAAACTTGCTGTTGAGTTAGAAAAGAGATCAATTCAGCTTTCATTAGAGGAAGGTAATGGAATTGTTATTTAGCGTGTTTCTTTCTTATAATCGTAGGTTAGAGTTGATTCTTAATGTATACTGCATCTGGGGTGTTGAATTAGGCACTAAATAAACTCTTTATGACTATTCATTATCTATCATGCTTGTGGTATAGTTCAATGGATACGAGTCTGTGAATTACTTAGTTTATGCATATCGGATCTTTGTTTTATGCTTCACAACTGTCAGCACTTTGACATGTTTTCCTTTTCTTTTTCTCATATTCATTATTTTGAATGGACCTTTAACTTTACTATATGCATATTATACGTATAGCACTAGTGTGGTGGAAGGTAGAATAGAGATATATTTGCATTTTGTTCCAGTTGTAGCCGTTAGCAACCCCAACCTGCATGCGTGCATCCTTATGTGTAAAAATACTTTCACAACTGTGTCAGATATACCTAACAGGAAGCTGATGAGTTTTTTACCTCAACTATTTCTATGATGACAGCCAAAGAATTACAGCGTGTTGCTGCTCTAAATGTCTTGGGTAAATCAGTGAAGAACTTCAAAGCACCAGTTGATCACGACGAGTGTTCAGACAAGTTGAAGGCGTCATCATGATTTTCCCCATTTGGGCTGCTGTAAATTTCCTTAGGCAGTGGAGACTTTCTGACTTCTTGTTTTTGTTTAGTGCTTAGAGTTTATGCTGATTCTTTTAAAATCTTCTAGTTGACAAAGAAACTATCTAACATCTTGTTCACAAAAATTGAAAATGGTTATCTATTGCAATTTGTGCTTCTTGTACAGATTGGATACCCTTATTTCTTTCTGCTCGTCTTACATAGTCTGAGAAAAAGGATTTAGGCTTAGCGTTGAATGCCAGAGTATCCACTTTCAGATCTTGCTTAAGTAGATATGATATAGATCACAATGGTACACATATTTAGGAAAGTGGGAATGCATCAATTAGTGTAAGGGGAAAAAGAAGGGTGTAGGTTAGGTTGGCTCATTTCAATCATATTTTCCTTTTTGGCATGGAGTTTCTTCTGCATGAAAGTTTAAGACTAATATTTGAAGACACTGAGATATATCTAAGTGCCTGATTTTCTTTTACATTTGACAATAAAATTACTTGTTAACCACATACTGATATGCGGATGGAGTATAATGAAATGTTATCAATTTTCATTATTTGTTTTCCACTTTAAGTGAAATTAAAACGTATCATTTTTTTAATTTTATGTTTTATCTTAATAAAAAAGAGACTTAGAAGCAATTGCCCTCATCTCAGCCATAAGAATATACATTTAGTTATGCTAATTGCATAACCAAAGTTGTTCCTAGCACCATCCTGAAGAACTCCACCCCAAACAGTTTTCCCACTTCTGCATCCACAGATCTATGTGTTTGCCTTTGCTGGCAAATTCCTTCATCACACTTCATCAACGTTTAATAAAAAATTATCTTAAAAGCATCGTTTGTGACAAATATTTCCACAAAAGCAACCATGACAGATATTTCATTTTTTATCTGTCAAATTGTATCCTTCTTTATGTATGTATTTGTTTATTGTGTGAAGATCCATCTTTCCTTATGTGTTGAGATGCATCTTTCCTTAATCATACTCCAACGCTCACTTAGATGAAGAGTTTATGTAAGTGAAGTATTAAATGCGTAATCAATGAAACATTGGTACCTCCAAATCTTCACATATTTTTAGTTATCTAATGAGTTTTTACATATATGAACCTTGATTATGGGTCCCACATGATCTTAATATCTAATTAGTGTATAATCACTTAATTACTCATCCAATTGGCCCTCATCATAAAGACAAATATGGTGATGTACTATTAAACTCTTTTACACTTAGTTTGTTATGAGTGATGTACTATCAAACAAATAAGAAAAAAAAAAGACAGGAAGAGTGGAAGGAGATTAAGGAGAACACAAATATTGATTAAGGAGATTGCATTTCTCTTCATATGCAAAAACATGACGAAAGGAGAGAAAAGTTCAACATAATAAATTATATATGTAATATAATCTGTGTAAACCTTCTAATATTTTTTTATAGTTGAAAAAATTCTCATAATTGATAATGGGCCATATATATAAGACATTTTTATTTTAATAATCCATATAATAATGAGTAATTAAATAATATAATAACCAGTAAAATAATATTTCTTAATATTAATTTATTTCCTATCAAATGACCTCTATTTTTACTTAATTTTTATTTATTTATCTTTTCTTTCACTCCCTTTGTTTGTGTTTTTTTTTGGAAGAATGAAACATTCCAAATACACATCACATTAGTTAAAGTGTAACTTCCTTTCATTCTTATTTTCTTCCCAATTAAATGTTCAACAAACCTTATCCACTTTCTCATTGACAAATTTGATTGACCTTGTTTATGATCAAAATAATTTTTAATTATAAAAATATTTACCATATTATTTTCTAATTCTTTTATGATAATATCAAAAACAATTTATTTATAAAACAGATAAATGTTGTGTGTTTGAGCGACACATTTTCACTTAATTAACTCATCTTACATGTCCTCCATATGATAGAGATTTCATAGGACATGAAATGATATGAACTACTCCTAAGAACTCTAATGACCTACAAAATAACTTAGAACATTAAAATCAAAAGTTTCTCTTGATGAAAAATGAAAATCCATTTTGAAGAGTTAGAAAGGAGAGTAATGAAAAGTTAAAATATTCAAAGATATGGTAACTTTTATAAATAAATAGTTAATATTTAATTTCAAACATAAATAAATTTTTAACCTTTTTTACTTTTTAAATTATTTCTAGTAAACACAAAAATAATCTTCCCAAATTAATAACGACTCTGCTTTGTTTTCAGCTATTTGGATTAGCCTTAATCCTAAATCCATGAGTTATTTATTGCATGAATTTGGCCTATTTTGATTAGTGTTATATTAATTAATTTGGAATCAATTTAATTGGTGATGACTGGTCGTTTAATTAGAGTTTTTTTGTTTCTAATTTTATTATATTTAATTATGTTTTTGTTCTATTTGTATTGTTAATTTTTTTTTTTTTAAATAAATCCCTCTATTCTTTTATATTTTAATTATCTGAGTATATGGTTAATAAATTGCTAATATTTAATTATTGTATGAAATTGAATTAAATTAAGTCCCTACATTTTGTTTTTAAATATTAAATGTTTTGACGTGTAATATGACTTAAACATTATACATCATTTATATTTATATCATTAAAACATTTTACGTTGAACGGAACAAACTATTCATCTAATTACATTAACATCAAATTATAGTTTTACAACCATTCTTATTCTACCAAATATTTTCTACAAGAAAGTTATTTTTTATTCAGTAAAAAAAAATTATTAAATAAATTAATTTTAACGACAACAAATAGTTAAGTAAAAATACTACAATTATACTTTCTTTTGAGACATTACTTGACAAAAAAATGAAAACACTGTAACATCAAATATTCTTTTTCATTTTGTATTTCAATGGTCACAAACATGCTTATTTAATTGAGATTCAAATTATGAATATTTTACAAGTCTAAGTACTTTGAGACTTTGGTTGACAGAAAATGAAAACAATGTAATATCAAATAATTTTTTTATTTATTTCAGTGATCACAAACATAATTATTTAATTGAGATTCAAAATAATGAATTGTTTTTCTTATATCAACATATATGATGAAACGCATGCTCAATTATATTAATGATTAACGATTTCAAACAAAACTAATCTAATAAAAATTGTCGTCTTAAAATATAATTTTTTTTTCTTGTTTTATTAAAGACATAAAACATTTATTATAGTGAACTTATTTATCCTTAAAAAAAATAATGGTAGATGAATTATGATTTCTAAGAAGATTTTTTACAAAACTAAAAGAAAGAATGATGGTGGCTGAGGATGGTAGAATAATTTGTTATAAAAAACCTATAATAACAAAATAGATTTAAGAATTCACAATTTTTTTTATCAAATATACATAAAATTGAATTATTTTTACTTAATTTAATGATTTTTTAAATACCTTAATTTTAGTTAATGTATGATATTTTAGTTCAATAATTGTAATATGTCATTTTTGTTCACTAGAAAAACATTATGAAAATTTTAAAATATAACATAATTAAAATATATGTGAAGTTAATTATTTTTTTTTATAAATAAGAATGAAAAACTCTTTTTTAATTATTATTTATTATATATAATGGGAACTGTAAGAAATAACGTAGAATGGCCACGTTCGCCATTACTGTTCTCACTCTCACTCGCATTTCTTCTTCATCTTCTTCTTCCCACTTCTTCTTCTCTAACGCCCTCAATCGTTTCGCCACAAAGTTCGTATCTTTCAAAACCCCACATCAACGACGTCGTTCCTTCTGCTGCAACTGCAAAAGGGCAATGACATCTTCAGCAGCCACCATCCCTTCCATTTCTGAGAAAATGACCGCACCCTATGGTTCCTGGAAGTCCCCCATCACCACCGACGTCGTCTCCGGAGCCGCCAAGAGGCTCGGAGGCACAGCCGTCGACGCCCACGGCCGCCTCGTCTGGCTGGAATCACGTCCGGCGGATTCAGGGTATGTTTGAGTGCTGTTTGGATGATCTAAAATCACGTTTGAATAGCTGCTAAAGTGATTTTAGGTAAATGTTTAGGGTCTGTTTGATACAAACCTATACATGTTTTGAGAGCTTTATTATTGAAAAAACACTGTATTTCTATGAGAAATGTTCTCAAATCACTTGTAACTTGCATCTAAACATATCCTTGGTTTTAGCATGATATGTCCTTGGTTTTGTTAGGAGAGATTGATTTCGGATTTAAATTTTTTTTTGAGAAAAAAATAATTTTAAGTTGCTTTTGTGTTGAATACAACAATTTACATTGACTAATGTTGAGTTTTTTTTTTTAGAATAAATAATCTAAACATAAATTACTTCATTCCAAAACTAGTCTTAACTAAAATCAATTCAATAAATTTAATTTCATCAAAAATTAGTTCTACAAGTAGTCGTCCAAACAAACAAACAAACAAACTAATAAAGACCAAGTGCCCCTTTGGCTTATTAGCTTGGACAAAGCCTAGATAAAACTTTAGGTGCTTTTGGTGATGTTTTCCCATTAAAGTTTTTATATCGAAGTTTCACTTCGACAACTTATGTTTGCATTTAATGCAAACCTTTATTACACGGTGATTACATGTAAAGCTCTAGTTCAAATTGAAAAGTAGCACAAAATTACCCAAGCAATTTTACCTTTAGGAGTTTAGAAGTTGGAAAAGGTGAAAGTCTTAAACTTTTTGAGTTTGCAAATTGACCCTTTTGTTTTGGCCATTTACTGTCTTTCAGACGGGGAGTTCTTGTGGTTGAGGCGGAAAATCCGGGAGGTGAGCCTGTGGACATTACACCTAAGGAGTTTGCAGTGAGAACATTGGCTCAGGAATATGGAGGTGGTGCCTTTACTGTTTCAGGGGATGTTGTCTTCTTTGCAAATTACAAAGATCAGAGGTTGTACAAGCAGTCCATCAGTTCTCTGGGTGAGTATTGCAAGTATAAATTTTCATTATCTAATGCCATATTTTCCAAAACAATGTTATGGCGTGTTATTTGACTGGTGGAATGGAATATAACTGAGTAGTGTGGAATGTAAAGGATCAAAGGAATAAGGTTAATATTTTATGATGGGATGGTGGAAAGTGTTCATATTATCTATTGAGAAGTGACTGGAATGATAAGTATCTTAGTTAATAATTAGTTGTTCACATTTCATATTGGCTTAATTGGAGAAAAGGCAAATAGAAGGATCGGATGGAATGGGATTGAATAGATTCTTACTGGTTTTGTTCCATTTCTTCCTATTTTAAAGGATCCAAACATCAACAACTAATGTAACCATTTCAAACTCCTGCAATCTACCACTTTCAGTAAACATAAATGGCATTTTTTTCCCTTTGGATTAATAAGTAGCTTACACTTGTAAGTAATATGTTTGTTATATATTGTCATTAAACTTTTATTTATTTATTTGTGGTCTATTTAACTAAACATATACAGATTCATTAGAGCTATCTGGAAATATTGATTTAGTGTCAAAGGAGTATTTCAAGCAATCTTCTTATTAGTGCTAGAATTTTATGCTTTGTTCCCTAACAGATGTGCCTCCCATACCTCTTACTCCGGATTATGGTAGCCCAGTAGTCAGCTATGCAGATGGAATCTATGATGGACGCTTTAACCGATTTGTCAGTGTAAGGGAAGGTAAGCAGTCCAGATAAAAATTGTCTTGTAGACTTATGTTAGAAATGTTCCTGTTGTTTTTATTTGTTAAACCTTTTATTTATTTGGTCTGAAATGTATGACCATGTTGCTAGATCGTCAAGAAAGCACTCTAAATCCATCTACAACAATTGTATCTATAGCACTTGGCAGCAAGGATGTTCAGGGTAATATTTTCTGCTTTTCTAGTGAATATATTCTGTGAAGAGATTTATAAATAATGAGTAAACAGGGGATAAATATTTTGGTATTGCTTGTTAAAAGTTTTCATATATTGGATAGTTTCCCTTTCTGACTGTTTAATCATGCAATCAATATTACGTCTAACTAGATTGTGTGACATTCAGAACCGCAGGTACTAGTTGGTGGGAGTGACTTCTATGCTTTCCCACGTCTTGATCCGAAAAGTGAAAGAATAGCTTGGATTCAGTGGAATCATCCATACATGCCATGGGATAAATCGGAACTTTGGGTTGGCTATATTTCTGAAAAAGGGTGAGTAGAACTCCAATTCAAAACTTGAAAAAGTTAAGTTTGCTTATCATGTTGGTTGCATAATTGAAGTGACAATGAAATATTATTTTAGTTCATGCATTACGTGAGCTTTTAGTTTCTTTGTATTGATTACAAGTCTATCTATGATACAGTTTCTTTTAATATGAACAGCTTATATTTTTGCAGATATTTAGTTCTTTTCTAAATCACACAATGTTTATTTATTATTTGTTGATTAAATTGACAGTCTTCATAATTTTCGTGCAATGTTTTCTGACAGGATGATGCATAGATTTTATTTCTTCCGCAAGATTTTTCCTGTTTCCATCCATTTCCGTCTCCTATTCTGTGTTCTCGATCTAGTTTCCTAGTTCCATATGATAGTTGGAGTGGCTGTTTTCTTATTATATACCATGTTTCAACTTGAAGCTTAATCATCCTATGGTTCCATGCAGAGAGATCTGCAAGCGGGTGTGTGTTGCAGGGAATGATCCAGCACTTGTGGAGTCTCCAACCGAGCCCAAGTGGTCTTCTGATGGTACATAAACTAAGCAATGCTAGTAACTCTCCCCCCATTCCTCACCTCCTCCTTCCTAAAAAAATAAGGAACTTCTGAGGTTTTTAGAACCAAAAGATGACTTTGTAATAGTAGTTCTCAAGATTTTAATTTTGTTTTCTCTTAATATCATCAAGTCATGGTAATAATGGGATAGTATCCTTTATCTGGTTAATTTATGATATATTGGGGCATTTACTTGCATTTTATTTTTTGTTTTGTTTTCTTTTTTTGTTTTTACTTGTTTCAATCTGTTTTTGAAGATTTGTACAGGAAATGGAAAAATAAAAAGGTTATTTTTACTGTTTCTTTTTCGAATAACTTATTTATGGGTTCTGTTGTCATTGAATGTTATTAATCCAAAGCTTACCCATTGATTTGAATGGGAACATTTGTTATGATCTAAGTGTGCATTGTGGTTTACTTTATTTTTAATTTAACAGGGGAGCTTTTTTTCATCACGGATAGGGGAAATGGTTTTTGGAATCTCCATAAATGGGTAATTCTTTCCCTTTTTATTCCTGCAAAAGAATGAGTATATATAGTGGGTTTCATTAACTTTTGGTTCTCTAATTTCTGCATTGATAAATATTTTACTATGGATAATTTTACATGAAAGGTCATGTTTGGATATATATTTTTTGGAGGTTTGGTAGATATAAACTGTTATTATGTTACTAGTAAGGTTCATTGAACAAGTTTATGTTTTTTAGTGTAGGTTCCTAAGTAGGTGAATTTCCCACTACCTATTTGACTTTGCTGTTTTTGACATGCGGAGTCTCTTTGAGATTTATCATTTTGATGTGTTTTTGGATGATGTCAAAGAAAATCCTACATCTGATGGTAATAAGATTTTACAGAAAGCTAGTATATGAATTTCATGACTCGTGTTCTGAAAATAGTCAGGTTTTGAATATCTTTCTGCCACAACATTTACATAAAACCATGTTCTAAAAAACAGTAGAGGTGTTCTAGTTGGCTTTTTTTGGGCATTATCCAATCTTTGAGGTTAAATATCTATATTATTCTTTTGTCACAATATAACATAAATGCTTGATTTTAATATTTCACTTTTTATATAATAATCTGTTCCTTTGTCTTGGATTCCCTTGTTGAACAACCTGCTCATGCTTGAACACATTTGTGAGCTGGACGTGCAATAGGAACTAAGTATTTAATTGATTGTTTTTCTTTTTCTTTTTCTAACTTTTATAACTGATTACAGATTGAGTCTGAGAACAAGGTCTTGCCTGTTTATTCTTTGGAGGCGGAGTTTGCAAGGCCACTGTGGATTTTTGGTATGAATTCTTATGAATTTCTTCAAAATCATACGCAGAAAAATTTAATTGCTTGCAGTTACAGGTAATTCTGTGTCCGCTACTTGTAAACTTCTTGCTCTCTCGGGTCCAATCTAGTGCATTCAATCAAGGTTTTGGTTGTGTTTGCAGACAGCAGGGGAAGTCATATCTTGGAATTATTGATGATGTGCAGGGCTCAAAACTAACTGTGCTGGATATCCCTTTCACAGATATAGATAACATTGTAATTTTTAAAATTGTTGTTTTTGTTTTTATGGTAATCAATTCTTGAAATGCATTATCAATCTTATTGTACAATCATGCCATTGCAGACTTCTGGTATTGATTGCCTTTATGTGGAGGGAGCATCTGCTGTTCATCCATCATCAGTGGCCAAGGTGCTTCCTTCTTCCCCCTATTATTCTATTTAGTTATTTCAATGCATTCCCTGATATAGCTCTTACTTTTCAGGTGACTTTAGATAATGATAAATCAAAAGCAGTTGACTTCAACATTATTTGGTCCTCCTCACCGGATAGTTTGAAGTATAGTTCTTACTTCAGTAAACCTGAGTTGATTGAATTCCCAACTGATGTTCCTGGTCAAAATGCTTATGCATACTTTTACAAACCATCTAATCCTGATTTCCAAGCTAGTGAAGAAGAAAAGCCTCCATTGTTATTGAAGAGCCATGGTAAATCTTGGTCTTGTATACGGTCTGATCACATTCTATTTCATAAATCTTTAGATGTTGAAAATCTGTTGAGTGGGGTCTTCCCTCTGCAACCATAATTCATATGTAGTTTGTTATCTCATGATCTATGTACTTGATAATTGAGAATGGATGGCCTTTAAAATGTTAGAACTGTATGCTCATACTGCTGAATATTATATGGATAGATTGTAATGAAACTGGCAGTACTAATTTTGATTTTACATTGTTGAATACATACGGACTTTGGTTTAGTTCTGTTCATCAAAAAATGTTAATGAGAAATTGATGCCCACATAATATGCCCAAACCATTCTTTCCTCTAACTTTTCCTGTGTGTCGAAGTCTAAATCTTGTAGTGTCTAGTTTCTTAACTTTTTCTCCAACACAATCTTTTGAAAACATATTATGTAATTCTTCTCTAAATTGTGATGTCCATCACCTCTAATGGCATGTTACACATGGGTTCTCTTAGTCTAATGATTTCATACAACACACTTTTATATGCACATTGTGTTTGAATATTTCAGGAGGACCAACCGCCGAAGCACGTGGAATTTTAAACTTGAGCATTCAGTACTGGACTAGTCGGGGTTGGGCATTTGTTGATGTTAATTATGGTGGAAGCACTGGTTTGTTACTCACCATGTCTACAAAATTATATTCCGATTTCTGAATTGCCTATTCTTTCTCACCCATATTTTTGTTTTATGTAGCTAGAACTGGTAATTCTTTCTTAAGTTTATTCATTGTTTTTTGGCCATCCTTGGAGCTTATGGTTATTTATTATTCCCTATTTTAATTTGTATCATTTGTAGCCTATGTTAATCATTTCACTTACTGAAAAGATGGAACTCAATTTGTCTGACTAGAATGTTGTTTGGAAGGTTATGGCAGAGAGTTCCGAGAACGGCTGTTGGGACGTTGGGGAATAGTTGATGTCAATGACTGTTGTAGTTGTGCTACATACTTGGTATGTTTTTTAAGTTTTTTCGTACATTTGTAATTGAAGGATGTTATAAGATTGGTTGTGCAATATAATCTCTTATGTAGGTGAACAGTGGAAAGGTTGATGGGGAGCGGCTATGTATTACAGGGGGCTCTGCTGGTGGCTATACCACCTTAGCTGCTCTTGCTTTTAAAGAAACTTTTAAGGCTGGTGCTTCTTTATATGGTGTGAGTAAAACTTCTGATACTTCAATTTTGGTATACATTTTCCTAAAATTATAGCTTCATGTTTCTACCATGTATTGGATTTCTGACTTGTCCTCTGTTCACATTATTTGGCTATTGGAGAATGTCACTGTTTTAAGAAAGATAAGATTAAGAATGTCATGAACAATTGTTTTTCTGCTATAATATTCTTCTAAGTGATTACTTTAAACTCTAATAATAATAATCCCTTTAATTGGTTACAGATCAGATTTTCTCAGCCAGCTTTTTATCAAAATGAAGTATAATGTAGTTGATGCTCTTATAACTTTAACAAAGAATAAAAGTTTAACAATTGTGTGCTTACAATGGAATTTATTTGTCAATTGGTGTCTCAAGCAGGTAGCTGACGTGAACATGTTGAGAGCGGAAACTCATAAATTTGAATCCCATTATATCGATAGACTTGGTGGTAAGTCAACAATTAACCATTTAAGTACCTACACTTTCTTTGATTTATTTGTTTAATTTGATTTGATGTTCAATCTATCCCTTAACTGATTGTAGGAGGTGAGAAAGGGTGCTATGAAAGATCACCAATCAATCATGTTGACAAGTTTTCTTGTCCCATTATTTTATTCCAAGGGTTGGAGGACAAGGTAAGTAAAAATCCAGTTATTATTTTCCCTTTGACATATTCATTGCTTAAAGGACTTTGGGGTGAAAATTGTCAACCTTTTCTTGAATCTTCTGTCATTGTTAGAACTTAATATGATAAATATATATATATATATATATATATATATATCTTTTGGTGTATCCAATAAATATATCGTGCACAATGCAGGTTGTACCACCTGAACAAGCTCGCAAAATTTACCAGGCTCTGAAGGAAAAAGGTGTACCAGTTGCTCTTGTTGAGTATGAAGGAGAACAACATGGTTTCCGAAAGGTATACACCACCACAAGCACTTCAATTATTTACCCTTTAAACTGAAACAGTGATTACAACAAATAACTGGTTTAATGCAGGCTGAAAACATTAAGTTCACACTTGAGCAACAAATGGTGTTCTTTGCACGATTAGTTGGACACTTCAATGTTGCTGATGATATTACTCCCATCAAAATTCACAACTTTGATTGAGAATGCCATTTTTAGTGGTACTCATGTTCTTTCTCTTTGCATCCATGTTGAAGCAAGTCTTGAAAAATCTTTGTTCTCAAATACTTTTAGTGCTTGAGCTGAAATTCAGGTTTGCTTGAATTTTTGCACTAACTAGGTTCTTCTGCCACAGCACAAACTACCCCGTAGCCCTGGTACTCTTCTTTTGGAGGTCTGTTTTTATAAACATTAAAATTGTATAAATAAATAAAAATTCAAAATTGACTTTTAAAATTTGACTTGGAATATTTTTTAATATAGGATTTTTTTACATTTACTTAATCTGTCTTTTATTTATGAATAAATATTATATATGTTATATATATTTTTAATTTAACACAACTAAATAATGACATCTCTAAATATTTTTATTTACAAATTAAATTTCACCTTTTTTTCAATTAATTAGTTCTTAAAATAATTAGTTTTCTAAATAATTATTTTTCTAAAATATTATTCTTTAATATAATTACCTTTTTTCTGAACTTTTATTTTTTAAAATATATATATATATATATTATATTCCTACAATTTTATTCAGAATATTTATTTTTAAAAAGTATTTATTTTTCGAGATAATAAAATTGTTTTTTTTTTAATTTTTAAATAAAACAAAATTCAAAATAAAGCTGAATATTCTGACATAAACCGTGTTATTTGGATAATCATTTAAAATATTATATTATTTGAATAAATATTTTGCATAATATACTATTAAATTTAATCAATATTTTAGTTGGACATTTTAAAAAACTAAACTTCAGAGAAAAAAAAAAGAATTGTGTAGATATTTGGATTTAAGTTTTCATCCAAATTATATATTCGCATGGAGAAATATTCATCATGGAGGTATTTTTTCCTCCACCCTTATTATTTCTTCGTGTGTGTATATATATATAAATAAGAGGTATGTAAAAGATAAAATGTCATTAGTTTCTATCATAAAATGTCGAGGATATTACAAAAAATGAAAAACTGAAAAACCTTAAAAAATATTTTAATTTAGTTTATTTTCGATATATCCAGATATCGATTACATAGGATTAAAGATAATATTACCTATGAAGATTTAGAAGTAATAATTTATATAAATGATTTTATTCCAATTGAAAAATATTATAATTTCATGTTTTTGTTTCTGTAGGAAAGAAAGCAGTGAGACAATATGATAATGTAAAACATTAGTGAAACAAGTGTTTAAGGGCATGCGTTACACGTGTTACACAATTGAATCACTGATATTATTATCAAGGTTTTTTTCATAAATTTCCTTTTACCCTATTGTTTGTTTATTTTTAATTAATTTCATTATTCTATTAATAAAATAAAATGTTTCATCAAGATTTTCAATTTTAAAAATACAATATGGTTCTCTTAACAATTTAATCAATAATTTTAATTTTCAAAATATATAAAAATGAGATAAATTTGCATTATTAAGTTTTAGGTTTAATAAAATTATCTTAATCATCATGATAATTTTTTTAATTTCATTCTACAATTTTTGAATGTCTTTAATTAGGATTATAATTTTAAATAACGAATTAATATAATTCGTTTAAAATTATGATGACGACATTTTTATAGTAACACGTGAACACGTGTTAATTTCGTCACATCAACTTTTGACAAAATTATTCATGCTATTCAAACTACAGGAATCAAATTGAAAAAATATATTACAGAAATAAAAAAGAACATTAAATATAAATTTTATAGATAATTAGTTATATATCATATTACATATAAATTAAATTGTTAATATTGATTTGTTAATAATACTCTACTGCAAATTACAATTTTAAAAAAAGTTGAAGAATATTTTATTGTAGTAAAAATACATGGAATAAAATAAATAAATAAAAGGCTTTTTAATTGTTTCACTGAAACAACACAAAGGAAATGGCGTTCTCTACAGTCAACCTCACCACTGCTCCCTATGGCTCGTGGAAGTCCCCCATCACCGGCGACGCAGTCTCAGGCGCCACCAAGGACCTCGGCGGCACCGCCGTGGATGGCCGTGGCCGCCTCATCTGGCTGGAATTCCGTCCACTGGAATCAGGGTAAGTAAGGTCTTTCAATTCTCTGTTATTTATCTTCTTTTTTTTCTATATGAAAGAGAAAAAGAGAGTGAAAAGCACTTTTGGAGAAGTTAGAAGTGCAAAAGAGTCAAATGTTCGCATGAAGCTTAACTAAAATGCATTGTTCTACATTTCTTTACCTTTTTTAACATTACACTTTTGTTTACTTTCGGCAAAAAACGTTTTTCGTGTTTATATTTTTTTTATTAAATATGATTATTATACATATTTTTTTTTAATATATGCTTTATCATAGGTTGAAATTTATTACAAAAACGAAAAAACAAAAAAATGTAAAACTAATTGAAATTAGTAAATTTGAGTAAAATTCAGTGAATAATAGAAGACGAATTTAAAAGAGTGGGTATACTTCTTTAACCTCATTTTTATATGATACATATTTTTAAATTAATTTATTTTGAAACTAAAAATTGAAAAGAAAAATAAAACTAAAAATATCCTAAACTATTTTTAAAAAGCTAAAAACTGATTTTATTTTTTAAAAATTTTGAAATTTATATCTAAAAACTATCTTTAACTGGACCTTAATTTTGTATTCTATTTTATCCTATCCTGCTAAAAGGATATGGCCACCCTAACTGGAATTGTAATGCTTTGTTCAGGTTAAAGAAAAGAAAAAATTGTAAAGAGAAAATAAAAATCAAATTTTTGCTTTTAAAATTAACTTTTTCTTCTTCTTTTTAATCAAATAAAAAAATGCATTGATTTTCATATTTTTGTTTCCTTCCAGCATTTTTCTGCACACATTCTAATGGGTGCAAAATAGTTTTATCTTAATATTTTCTTAAATAAATATGAAAGACTACATCATTTTTTTAAGTATAGCACCTAAATATTTCTAATCACTCTAATAAAATATTGTTACATTTTTATATAGTTAATCTTAAATATTCACCCTTTTCATATGGAATTTGCATGTTGACTCTTTTTGGTTTGGTAACTCTTTTTTGGTTCAGGCGTGGAGTTCTTGTTCTTGAGCCAGAAAACACAGGAGGTGAGGCTGTGGATATTACTCCTAAGGAGTTTGGAGTGAGAACTTTGGCTCAGGAGTATGGAGGTGGTGCTTTCACTGTTTCAGGGGATGTTATCTTCTTTGCAAATTACAAAGATCAGAGGTTGTACAAGCAGTCCATCAGTTCTCTGGGTGAGTATTGCAAGCATAAATTTTCATTATCCAATGCCATATTTTCCAATGTTGTTATATTGTTGCCATGAAATGACATGTTTGTTGGTGCCCCTTTGATCTGATGTGTAGTTCCATCTATGTTAAATTTGACTTCTATGAGGTAAAGGTAAAGTAAATAATCTGAATTAATTGATAAGAAAATCAAAGGTTAATATTCCCTCATTATCTGGTGTGAATATATACACGTAATATCAACAATTGATTTTCTCGTCAATATCCAGATTACTTAATTTATTCTCTAAAGTGAGTTGCTCAATCTAGAAGAAGAAAGCGTGTGTTCAAAATAGTATGGTAGTAGCATTCATCTTCCTGATAACTAACTTAGGTTACATATCATTTGATTAATCTAGGGAATATTGATTTTGCATTATGATAATCTGAGAAGGTGTATGTTAAGCATTGTTTGCATTTCATTGCTTGAATTTTATGGTTCATTGCCTTGTAGATGAGCCTCCTGTACCACTCACTCCGGATTATGGTGGACCTGTAGTCAGCTATGCTGATGGGATATTGGACACACGATTTAACCGTTTTCTTAGTGTTAGGGAAGGTAAGAAATCCACTATAAGTTTATCTTCAAGGCTCATGTTAGCTTGTTCCCACAGTATTGTTAAATCATTCATTTATGTGATCATAAATGCTTAATCATGTTTCTAGATCGTCGTGAAAGCAGTCTAAATCCACCTACAACTATTGTATCCATAGCACTTGGCAGCAAAGATGTTCAGGGTAAAAGTTTCTATCTTACTAGTGTGTTTAACTTGTGGAGAGGTTGAATGAATATCGCTGATGAGTATTTCATTGGTTCTCGTCCAAGGTTTTCAAAAGTTTGTTATTTTCAGTTGCTTGAGGGTTGTTTTCATTGTGAGTCAGTTATTTGATATGATGTCTGACTCGGTTATGTGACATTCAGAACCAGTTGTGCTAGTTGGTGGGAGTGACTTCTATGCTTTCCCACGTCTAGATTCTAAAAGTGAAAGAATTGCATGGATTCAGTGGAATCACCCCAACATGCCATGGGATAAAACAGAACTTTGGGTTGGCTATATTTCTGAAAATGGGTGAGCATAAATCTGTTATTATGGCACTACTAAGTTATAAGAATAAAGATAGTTTGCTTAACATGTAGCGATGTAGATGATATATTCAGTTCTTTTCTGAATAATCCAACTCAGGTCTAATATTTTGTTGATTATGCAACACCATATGGTGTTCCCCTTTTCATAATTAAGAAAAGGATGCAAGGATTACTTGGTTTTTATCCACATTTCAAATCTCAACTATTAGCACAACTTATCCATCCTCTTATCTCCAAGAACTATATATATACAGGCTCATGCATAGATTTTATTCCCTCTAAAAGTTTTTCCTCTTTACCCTCCATTTTGTTTCCTGCTTTGTATCCTGGATCTCGTTTTCAAGTTCTACATGATAATCGGATTACATGTTTTTAGTATATGCATAGTTCATGTTTCAACTTAAAGCTTAATTATCTCATGGTTTCCTGCAGTGAGATCTACAAACGAGTTTGTGTTGCCGGGAATGATCCTTCACTTGTAGAGTCTCCAACTGAGCCCAAGTGGTCCTCTGAGGGTACATAAACCAGCCTTTTCGTAAACTCCCTACCCCAAACAATACTTAGTAGTTTATTCAACCAAAAGTTGACATATTAACTGTAACATCAATCATTTAGCTTTGTTTAGTAAATGTTTCCTTTAGATTGTCAAGTCATGATAAATTTTGTTGAGTAAATGTTTTCTTAAGATCATCAAATCATGATAACTCCAGACATAGGCTCAGGATCCTTGATCTATGTTAATTTGTGACCTATTAATGTTCCATAATTTCGAACTTTTATGTTTTTACTTTCATGGTTCTTACTCACGTTGGTTTCTATTCACATTGATGAAATTGATTTTAAACTTAGGACCAACTCCAATAGGAACATTTATTTTGATCTTTCTGTGCATTCTGGTTATTATATTTTATGTGACTATGCAGGGGAGTTGTTTTTCATCACAGATAGGGAAAATGACTTTTGGAATATCCACAAATGGGTAATTTTCATTCACCTATTATTTCTCCAAGCCATTAATTATGTGTGGCAGTTTTCAAGAACTTCTGATTTTCTAATTTTTGCATTAATAAATACTCTTTAATACACTGAATAATTTTGAAATCATGATGTTCAGAAGAAGGATTCGTAGTTAACTAGATGTATTTCCTGCTGATAAAATATAAATTTGCTGGTTTTGAAAAAATATAATTTTCTATGAGTTTTTTATTTAGATGTGTATGTGAGTGTATTTTGCATTGGAGTCCAATTTTAATTTTCCAAATTAAGATGTTGATATCATGTTAAGAAAGTAGAGTTTAAGCCTACTTTATCTTCACAAAACCAGCTTATAAGATGAGATTTGGACTTTACTTGTATTTTATGATTTAGCCATATTGCTAGTCGATGTGAGATTTTTAACAACAATGACAAACTCATTTTCTTTAAATGGCTAATTTCAAAATAACAATAAAAAAATTGAAGGCTTTTTACGTAAACACAATTTTTTAGCATGATTCATTCTAGTAAGCTTCTTTTGGGGCTTGATCCACTCAGTAAGGTTCAGGTCAAATTAGTTATACAAATGCTTTCTGTTGATATTTTATTCTTCATATGATCACTTGTTCTTTTTCTGTTTGGCTTGGATTTCCCTGTGCAAAGGATGGTTATGACAAATAATTCAGTTGCAAGCATGCTTGACTGTCTTTTCTGGTTGGACATGCTGTAGCCACTAAAACTTGATTAATTACGTGCATTTGACTTTTCCTTTTCTGACTTCTATAATAATTGACAGCAGATTGAGTCTGAGAATAAGGTCGTGTCAGTTTATTCTTTGGAAGCTGAGTTTACAAGGCCACTGTGGACTTTTGGTGTGAATTCTTATGAATTTGTTCAAAGTTCTCAACAGTTAATTGCTTGCAGTTACAGGTAATTCTAAGTCTACTACTTATAATTTGTGTGGGTGTGTGTCCAAATTGGTAATTCAATTCAAAGTTTTGGTTTTTGTAGGCAGCATGGAAAGTCATATCTGGGTATTGTTGATGTAGAGGGCTCAAAGCTAACTGTGATTGATTTCCCTTACACAGATATAAATAACATAGTAACTTCCAAAATTGCTTCATTGTTTTTCTCTTTATGACTTTAAATAAATTCTTGAAATGCATTAATAATCTTAGTTGTTGAATCATTTCATTAGGCGTCTGGTAATGATTGCCTGTATGTGGAGGGAGCTTCTGAGGTTCTTCCATCGTCAGTGGCCAAGGTACTTTACTATTCCACCAAGGATTTTAAATGGACAACTACAACACCTAAATTGTGGTGTGATTTTATATCATATGAATTGCTGCAATGCATCTGTAACATAGCCGCAACAGGGTCACAATAGAACTAACCACAACAGCAATTGCAATTTAGAATTTCAGCCATCATTGCATTTCATTGTTATTTCAATCCACCCCATAACAACTCTCTTGCTTTCCAGGTGACTTTTGATGATGATAAATCAAAAGCAGTGGATTTCAATATTATCTGGTCCTCATCCCCGGATAGTATAAAGTATAGTTCATACATCAGTAAGCCAGAGTTGATTGAATTCCCAACCGAAGTTCCTGGTCAAAATGCTTATGCATACTTTTATCCACCTTGTAATCCTGATTTCCAAGCTAGTGAAGAAGATAAGCCTCCGCTATTATTGAAGAGCCACGGTAAATCTGGGTCCTGAATCTGGAATTATCACATTCTATTTGTTTGTATGATCAATTAGATGCTGAAAATAGGGTCTTCCCTTTGCATCCAACATTGTAGCTTAATTTCTAGTGATCTACTTGATAATTGATAGTGAACTGCCTATAAGTGTATGTTAATGCTGCTTATGTTGTGAGAGCATTGTAATGAAAGTGACAATAGTAATTTTGTGTTTACATTTTTTAATACATATTGTCTTTGGTTCAATTATATCTCGTGTCAACAGGACGGTACTCATGATTTTGTCGGTCTTTGCATTAGTTCGTTTTAAGTTTCTCATTGTAACAATATTGACATTAATATTCTTAATTTAATTCAGTTGTTTCAAAACAAGTTTGTCTAAAATTTCTTAATTGAATTCAGTTTTACCTGGTTACTGCTTTCATTGCACTTAATTACTTTTGTCAAAGTTGTCATGTGTGGGTTTTCTCACTCTAATGGCTTCATGCAAAAGAAACTCTTATATGTACGTTACTTTATTTTGAATATTTCAGGTGGCCCAACTGAAGAAACTCGTGGAATTTTAAATTTGAGCATTCAGTATTGGACTAGTCGAGGTTGGGCAGTTGTTGATGTTAATTATGGTGGAAGCACTGGTTTGTTTCTCATCTTGTCTACTACTAGTTTTATACCTCCTTTTCTCACAGTGGAAGCACTGGATTTTGTTTTCATCCTTTCTTCTTATACTTTTAGTCCCTATAAAATTTGTTTTTTAGTTTTGGTCCTTGATTTATTTGAGTCTCTGGAAACTATTCATTTTTTTCCTGTCACAATTAAATATTTTACTTGTAGCCTGCTTTAGTCACTTTGACTTGTTTAGAAGATGAAACTTAGTTTTTCTGTCTTTCATACTGTTTGGAAGGTTATGGCAGGGCATACAGAGAACGACTTTTAAGACAGTGGGGAATAGTTGATGTTAGTGACTGTTGTAGTTGTGCTACATATTTGGTAATTGTTACCTACTTTTTTGGTTGATGGATCTGTTAAGCAAAGGGGTATATGATATATTCTACTATCTAGGTGGACAGTGGAAAGGTGGATAAGGAGAGGTTGTGTATAATGGGTGCCTCTGCTGGTGGGTATACCACCTTGGCAGTTCTTGCTTTCAGAAATACTTTTCAGGCTGGTGCTTCTTTGTGTGGAGTGAGTGCATCTTCTGATTCTCCTTTTTCCCATTTATTCCCGTTGAGTAATTCATTGTTCTAATGATTATTACAAAATTTTGTTATTACAATAGTTTTAATAGATTTAAGGAATGAGTTTTAATTGTTTATAAATATATATACCTTTATAAATATATATACACTATCAAGTATAATACAGTATATGTTAACTTCAGCAAAGAATATAGCTATTGTTGTGCCTCTAAATGAATTGAGTGGAGTCATACTATTGAACTTTGATTTGATTTAAGAAAATTAGATACACAGCTTGATTCATTTATTTCAGCAAGTCAAATTAAAAGTATGAGCTTTTGTTAAAAAAAAGCATAAATTTAACTTATTTATAACTTTATAATAGACTCGTTATTTTTGTTGAACTTTCAAAATTACCTCGTTTAAATTATCAAGTCAATCTCAAGATTGAGTTTGCTTATTTAAATAAACAAATAAACTTGAACAAGTTGATGTAGAATATTTCAATTCCATTCATTTAAATCCCTTACTATTTTCGTTCCAATGGTTTATTTGCCAATGGGGGTCTATTGAACAGATAGCTGACTTGAACTTGTTGAGAGCAGAAACACATAAGTTTGAATCCCATTATGTTGAAAATCTAGCTGGTAAGTCAACAATGACCCTTTAAGGTACATCTAAATTTGTTGGTTTATTGTTTCATTTGGTGCTCAAACTATCTGAACTCAACTGGTTGCAGGAGGTGATAAGCAGATGTATGAAAGATCCCCTATCAATCATGTTGATGATTTTTCTTGTCCCATTATAATATTTCAAGGATTGGAGGACAAGGTTAGTAACAGTGTTATTATTATTATTTCCCTTACCATATCTAACATTTGAAGGACCATGAATGTAAATTGGAAATTGTCACCTTTTCAACTAAATCTACATATAATCTTCAAAAATCAAGTTGATCAATCTATGAACTGCAGGTTGTGCCACCGGATCAAGCTAAAAAAATATACCAGGCAGTGAAGGAAAAAGGTGTGCCAGTTGCTCTTGTTGAGTATGAAGGAGAACAACACGGTTTCCGAAAGGTGTGTTCTGGTTTAGTTATTTATCTTTTGGAATGAAACATTGACCTTATGCAGTAATGTGCTGGTGCAGGCTGAGAACATCAAGAATACAATTGAACAAGAAATGGTCTTCTTTGCACGATTGATTGGGCACTTTGATGTTGCTGATGATATTACTCCTATCAAAATTGACAACTTCGATTGCTAATGGCTTTTCCAGAGGTACTGATGTTGAATTTCTCTGTAACTATGTAAAAGAAAGTCCTATGAGCTCTGCAGTAACTGAGGAACTCTGCAGTAACTGAGGAACTCTGTTGAAAATTCTTGCCCCAATGAGCTTCTTCTGCCACATAACCATAGCAGCCCTCTGTAGAGAGTCTATATTAATGCTCATTGGAAAGAAGATTGTGCTGAGTTTCTACTATACTTTTATCTTGGAGTTCAGTTTAGTAGTGTATCTAGTTTTCTAATTATGAATTTATGTTTTGTAAGTGTTTTCAAGATACTCTATATGTTTGTTTTCTACAGTATCAGTCTTGTGTTTTCTACAAACACAAACTACACTGATATACTGTTGTTGGGATTTTTCATGTAATAAGCAAATCATATTTCAATAACAATAAATTATAAATAAATTTATACAAGACTATATAACATCATCTTCACTCTCACAATACCCATACAAACTCACCAAAGAATGAATGGTAGTGCTCAATTGCTCAGTGGAACTGATAATTTAAATATTTTTTAATTTTCTAAAACGTCTTTTAAACACAAAATCTTCTCTATATCTCATAAGAGAGTCGAATATGTGATAATTAATTTTAACACGTTGTATGGAAGAAGCCTAAAATATTATACAAATCTACGTGTTGTTGCATTTATATCATATGCCTTAATTAGTCATCTTAAAATTATATATTTCATAATTATTTCTTAATATAAAAATGTTTTATACATTGAATGCATTAAAAGTGTATACTTTTAAAATTAAAGTTTTATGTACTTTGGTGACATGACATGTGAGTTTTGTATTTGCTTGAAACATCAATTCATCTTATCCGAAACAATTGCGATCCGACCCCGCATGCGTGCAATGCGACGTCGTTTCTGGTGAGGAGCGAGTAACAGAAAAAAATATCATTTCTATCTCTCAAAGAGCTGCGATTTGTTGTTGAGGCAAAAAGAATGGCTTTTTCTGCATCCCTTATGCAATTCAGCAGCGTCTCTCTTCTCCACTGTAATCTGAATAATCCCTCTTCGTTACTTCTCTCTGGGTTCCCCAAAACGCTCTTTGGTTGTGGCGTTTCCCTCAAACTCAAAGGGAGTTCAGTGTGTGGGAGAAGAGTGAGAGGTGGGATTGTGAATGCCTCTTTGGTGGAGGCTCCAGTTTTGTGGGTTGGAAGAATTTGCATCTTCTATGCCCTTCTTAAAGCTGGCTTGGCTGGATCTCAAGCCAATCCACTTGTCTCAGGTGCCAAACCAAATTAATTAAAAAAAAAAATTGTTACATTTTTCTCACCCTTAATTTGGAAAAGGGCATCATTTTTATGTGTTATGTGTTTTTTCTTTCTTTCAGATTTGGAAATTGGGGAGAGTAATGATGAATCTGAAGTTGCTGCTGGTGCTGGTGACTTGGGTTTCTCTAAATGGGCCCAGACCATACTAGGAAAACCAGGTCTGTCCAATTCATGTCTGATGTACTTGTTGCTCATGTTCCCTTAGTTGTGATAGCTTCTTATACAACTGTGAATCTTTGTAATGGATTGAAGCTGGTTTGATTGTGCTATGTGTTAACATATGGGGTGAGTTGGTCAGTGAGGTGAAGGCTATTCTGATTAAGTAACCATTGTTTAATGGGAATGCTTGTGATTTGAAGACTTTTGGAAGGTAGTATAGGATCCATTTGGGTTATTGGGTGGTATTATATCTGGAAATGTTTTGGAGACTTGTTAGGAGGTCATTACTTGGTTTATACTACTTTTTTGGGCGAGCTCAGGGTAACTTATCTCTCCAGGTTAACTGAGACATGTTTAAGAGACTAACATCACTTAACAAATGTTCTTTCATACACATGACATCTGAAGATCAAACATTGACCACATGCTTAATAGTGTTTGTTATCTATCAAACATGTCACACCATGTTGGTGGGTATTGGGTTGCATGATACTTGATTCAGTGTTTTGGAGACAAGTGGAGTGGACTACTGAGGAGAAAGGTAGAGGACTCAGAACGATCTCGTATGCTTGGGACATGTGCTCACCAGAAGCAATTGGCTAAGGATGTTCCAATGTTTTGTTATTCCCTCAGTCACTGGTGAGGAAGCAAGAGAGGCAAGGAAGCTTGATTTGGCCATGCATTGATCCTCATTCCTTTGGAAAAGTCTCAACTTGATGGAGATCCATGTGACCTTCACTATAAAGTGGTTTTCAATTCAACCCTTTCTAGGATCAGGGGTATTAGTTTCTTATTTCCAAATGAGAAAGGTTAAATTGGTTTAATATTGATGGTCTTTGCTGCCTTGGATTACTGGTACTTGTAACATGTTTAAGCTTGAGGGGGCTGTCAAAACATTTTAGGGTTATTGGTCTTATTATTAATGGTTTTGGGCTTGTACTATTAACAAGTCCTTAACCTAAATAAGTGCATAAATAGTACTACTGGATTAGAATATTCCAACACCTACCACCTAGTCTTGTGTGTTATTGTTAGTTGCCTTACTTTCATTTTCCCTTTCTCTACACTTTGAATGCTTGCAAAGCCAATGTGTTTCCTTATCTCTGTCTTCTCTCTTACTATTGATGATGTTGTTTCAAAGTACATGTTTTCATTTTTGTGTATTTGTCTATGATCAGCAAAGGAAGCTGCTACTGGAAGGAAATTGGTTAGCAAATGGCATCCTACCACAAAGGGTACACTTAGAAGGAACTATAGAGTTCCATCCAAGTCCGAAGGGCGAAGACTGCTTAAAGCTATTGCATCTCTATTATCAGATGATGACCACTTTGTTGATGCCACTTCTCACAAGGTCTTAATTAATTTTTCATCAGCCCTTTCTTCTGTTTTTTCCATAATTTGATTCAAGACATGCTTGACTTACATGTTGCTAATGAAAAACCATTATAGGGTTGTCAAATCCGGAGGGAAAGTGCTCATGGAGAAAGTGTGTGTTGCAACAATGTGAGAGCTCTTTTTGATGAGCTTCCAACTCCCCATATCATTGTGGAAATCACCCCTTTTCCTGCTGGACCCCTTACTGACAGGGATTACATTAAAGCTGAGAAACTTGAGAAGACTCTCAGATCTAGTCCTTCTGTGTGATGTTTCTAAGAGTTCATGTTTTCATGTACATATACTTGCTAGCTTGTATATACGGACATGATAAACAGCAATTTGCATGCTTTTGAACTCTTCAACATTTTATTTTGAAGTGAATGATAGTCACAAATATGATCATGAATTTTTGTTTTCATATGGCACCAGTTATTTCAGTGTCTTCAGTTATCCTTCAATTTTAATTATTCCTACCTATTTTTTCTTTTTCTAATATATGTATTTCCACTTTTCAGTTGTTTCAATTTGCATAACAAAACAATCATTCTGTTAATTTATTGCAGTAAATTCTTCAGTCAAACGTACTTTTAAATTTATTAATAAAATACATCTATATTCCTGTTGTATTAATTGAAAGTGTATGAGTTCTAGAGATGTGAAAATGGTGAACCTTGTCTTGTTGCTGTAGAAATGCAACTTGTTAAATTGTTTGGATTAGTTTTTCATCAAGAACTTGATAGTTTACTGTGTATATATTGAGAACTGGGAGAGATATTTTCTTCTTCCATCCCATATTTTCTTCTCCCAAATTACCAACATGTCTATGTCATAACACCTTATTATAATCAATTTAAAATTTTAAAATTATAATACAAATTATGTAATCTAAAGTATAATGATATTCAAATTAATGAGCTTAAGATATGATTATGAATTACAGAATCTAGAATATGGTTCTGCATTAAAAATACAGAATCATTAGTTTGAAATATTATATTTCAAGTTATGAAATACTAAAGTCTGAAATATGATTTCAGATGATAAGATCTGAAATACTTAATAGATTAATAAATTATGTAATTTATAAATGTTTTAAACAGTAGAAATTCTAGAGCAATGGTATTTTTTACCATATATATTTTTAATTTCTATGAAAAATGAACGAGTTTGGATTTTGATTCTTATGACTTTTTTAAGTAATTTCATGTTGAAAAGCATAAATGCATTGTTTTCTTTTATTTACATTATCATGCAAAATTAATTAACTTCATTTATGTTAAAAAAAATAGTTAATAATGGGAAATCACTAGCGTAATCGTCTAAATTTTTTTCCAAAAACCTAAAATGGAAGTTATTTATTTATCAATGAATGTCAGAGCTTTAAAATAATGATTTTAGATTTTGAAGTGATAGAAATAAGAACTAAACTGAAATTCACTCGTTTTACAAGAACTAAAAAAATTATTTTAAATTTTATAAAAATGGGAAACAAAAAATGCAGAAATTAAAATTCATTTAGAAAAATTAAAAACATATTTTATCCTGAATGTAAATATTAATGTTAAATAGTTAGAAGTATATGTTTTACTAAAATATTTATTATATAAAAAGTAAACAAATCGGTCTGTTCTCTAACAAAAAATATATTTGTATTCCTTAATATTAGTTTTTTCCAAACAACAAACTTTAAAACTAAATAAAATAATAAGTATTAACAACTTGTAAGGTTAATCTTGAAGAAATAAAATAAAAATATTAAAAGTACATTCTATCATATTTTTATTGTCTTTATATATATAAAGCATAATTGTTATAACCATTAATAGATCTTCACTCGAAGAAAATATCATGTTCTATAGAAATATGTCTTATAAATTAGCAATCTGATATTAGCAATTTATTTTTCTTCATTTATTTTGTAATCTTTCAGAGTATTTCTGAAAAGAAACTTCCTCCTTAAAGGGAAGTACAAGAAGGCAAAATCTTGAATTTAAATGCATAATGAGCTAAATTTAATAAAAGGATTATGTTAAAACAAAAGGCCAAAAAATAAAAAAATAAAAAACTAATCTCATTTTCATTACTTTTAGATAAATGGTTAAATGGTTCTCGTTATTCCAAAGAAAGAGTCACAGTTGAATTTTGAGTCCTGGGGCCAGAAATCATCCTCGTGGTCTACAATCTATATGACAAATTCTTAGCCACATCAAAGAAAATCAAAATGCTGAAAAGATAAGCTATCATCTATACCTTAAGATGATTTGGTTTCCCTGCATCTTTGTCCTCAGACTTAAATTATACACTACAAGCAACATGCTTCTTGTAACTTACACAGAATTCTGCACAAAATGAAGCAAGGCCGTTCATGATAGATATAAGTGAGGCAGTGGCACAAGGGGCTGAAAGATCATCTTTTGAATGCTTTAAATATCAGTGGTGGTGATGAACTGAAACATGGTGAAAGTCTGAGGCAGCAAAAGTGCATTTATTCATGACCCCCTGTCATTTCTGAGCAGTTTTTTTTCTGGCAGCAGTAGATTTGTACTCTTACAATTCAAAACAAAACTGCTGCTTGTGGGTCATTCTTCAGTTATACAGGTGAGGAATCTCTGCCTATGCTCTCACATTACATTCTAAATCTTGTGTTTAAGAACATGGCGCAACTGAACCTTCTGGCTTTCCATCCTAGCCTCCAAAAGTCTGGCTTTCAAACTACTCTTCTGCACAGTGCGAGGAATGCACCCTTTCATGCCTCGATTGTGCAGATTTGCAGACTCAGGAGAACTAAACTGGATCAGAAGGTCTTGGGGGCTTAGTTCACCTTTATCAAGTCTCCAATCAGGAGACATTACGCCCCCATTGGATACCCTTCCATTTGAAAGCCTTCCATTCATTCCCTCCACAGAGATTATCTTGTAATTATCTCCACTGTTTGGACCAGACCTCCAAAGCCTTGCTATTGAGGATACCTTCTTTGATTGCTTAGCCGGTACTGACGAAACTTCACTAATTTCAGTTATTGGGGTCTCTACACCGGCATTTTCTTCCCATTCAAGCACACTCCTACCTGAGGCATTGCTCTCTCGACGATTCTTTGTCACTGATAGGGTACTCCCTTCAGGTGAACAACTTGATCCTTGATCCTCAACATGGCTCACAGTTTCCCATCCACTTTCATCTTCTTCAATATCACCATTGTCATCCATAAATAAATTAGAACATCTTCGGAAGTTATCCTTACTAATCATGTTGGCTTCAGGACTCACTGTGTGAATCTTTGAGGCGTGACTCACAGGAGAGTAAGCAACACATGATTCAATATCCTTCTCGTTGGGTTCACCGAAATTTAAATCTTCAAAAATAGAAAAAATATCATCTGGATTAGCTGGCTCATATGAAAATCCCTTGATGTCTTCAATGTCTACAGCAGCTGCAGCCTGTTGAAGTGATCGTGCCTCTTTCATCTCCTTTGCATTTGGGTTCACATTCATTGATTTGAGAAAGGTTTCCAAATCTGCAACCAATTTATTCATCTGTGAGTACTTCTCATCAAGAGCTACTTTTGCATCAATCAATTTCATGTGAACACGTTCTTCACGCCATACTTCAGCCATCTGCAACATCTTCCTCTCCTCTTCCACTTCTTCCCTAAGTTTCATAGATTCCCTCTTAAGTGCTTCAATTTCAGCCTTGTCTTCTCCAATTTCTTTAGCAAGCTCATCACAAATTTCCTCAATTAATTCTCTGGCCTTCCTTTCCTTCTCATAATCCTGTACGTAGCGCTTGGCTAATAACTTGGCATCAGCTAACTCATTAACCAGCCTGGAATTGACAATTTCAATTCTCTGCCTACTTTTCCTTTCTCGACTCAACTCCGATTTAATGTCATCAACGTAAGCACGAATTTTCTCATGCTCTTTGCTTCGCCATGAGGCCCTCTCTTCACCCACTTTCTTCAAGAAATGTTCAAGTTTCCTTTTGGAGGAGTGACGCTCGGTCTCAAGCTCCTGAATCTGTGCACGAGCCTGCTCTAGTTCAGCTTCAAGAGCAGATACAGCAGAAACAGTACTAACCTTTTGGTCGAGAAGTTTCATTTGACTGTAGATATTTTGCACCTCATCTGATGTTTTTAAACAAACAGGATCCCACTTTGTAGCACCCTCCATTGCAGTACTCGAAAACTGGAAAGACGGTTTGAGCTGAAGAAGAAAATAGACAGGTTAGAGATTAGCATTTTAATTGTTTACTCTTTCACTTGGAGAAAGTAAAAGTGAGACGCTTGTAAACTCTTTCACGACTGATATTTTAAATGACGTTTGTCCAACAATATGCACAATGCGTATCTACAAAGAAAATTACATATATACACACCATATATATAAGCAACACTTGATATCATGTATAAATATATACTATCAATAGATCTATCTTTTATACCATATCTGTTTACTTGTTTATAAGATCAAAGGGGCGGCTGTCATGCCAGCCTAGATGAGCATGTGTGTTACCTGAATGCTGGACATATTAAATTTTCACAACATTAGTTCTTGACCGTACGTTGCTGTAATATTCTCAGTTTCTTTTGTATCTATATTATATAACCTAACTTAATGACATAGAAACCTGTAGGCCAAAACATAGACTAATCAAGTTTACTGGCTAATAAAATCAAGGTCTGTTCTGTGCTACTAGAAATACTTCCACTTCCCAAATCATATAGGATTAAGGAGCTTTTAAAGAGGGATTGGCTCGTGGATATCTGCTAACTATAGTGAAGCGAGTCTGCAGAATCTAGTGTTCTTGCACATAGCAAATTCAGGAGGAAGAATTCAAATCTGCAATGATCAACCTACTGTTCTATTAATAGTCTTCTGACACATGATTGTAATGGGACCCTGTCAATAGATTAGTCTCCATGTAGTTTGTTTATTGTTTTGGGAAATTAAAGCATTTGCAGAACTGACTGAGGAGCAAGACCGTGATGCAGGAAAGGGAATAACAATTCAGTCTGTACTCGATATATCTGGTGTTCGCTGTATAAGAACCTTCAGTTGTCCAGAGCCATTATTATATTTGTAAGTAATAAATAAAAAACATAATACCTCACAAAAATGTCCACCCTTAGTCCCTGAAATCGTACGAGGACTTTGTGATGAATTCTTCATAGTAGAACCATGCATCATGCCATTTTGATGGCTGAAAAACTGATGGTCTACATGGCCAGTTTCATGCTGCAGATAAGTGATATCAGCTCTAAACTAATAGAAAAAAAGGCTATAAAATATATAATAACAATAATTACACAAAATGACATGCATAGATAATTACTGACTTCTAGTAAATGAAGAATACAAATCAGCATACTGCACATTTCACTTAAGAACAAGCATTGAAAGCACATCATGCAAACATTTACAGGACAGTACAGATACTAAACAACACTTATAACAAATCCAATCATCTTGACAGACGCTAGTCAAGTCATTTCTCCAATTATTACCAAGGGCAATAATGAGTTCTGCAGTAGACCAACAATCATTCATGAGTCAACTACACAACACGTATTTATTAGGCTTTAAATTATTTTCTTTTCCCTTTCATTTAAGGCCATGAATTACTCCAGTGCCAATCTTTCCATTCTTGCATAACGTCCCTCATTAGTTATCAAACATTTATTCATTACTGGTTACACTTAATGAACTTCAAACATTTAACACAAAACTAAACAACCAATAAAAGTTTTAACAAATTATCAAAAGTACTAAAACCAGATTCAGAGAGACAGAGAGAGAGAGAGAGAGAGAGAGAGAAAGAGTAAATCATTTCAATTTCCACAAAAAGCCTACTAAAAAGACCTTCATCACACAAAAAGGAACATGCAGAATAATGGGAAAAAAATGGATTCACAAAAAGGTCAAACCTAAAACTTCAAAATTAAGCAACAACAAAATAACGAAAATATATATGAGAAAAGACTTCCTTTTGACCAAATTTAATTACAAATATGTCCCCCAAATTTCACTTTATTACTTATTTTCAAAAACTTACATAAAAACCAAACAAAAGTAAGATAAGAAAAGAAAATAAGAGTAAATAACTTATCTTCAAGTCATAAATTTGTTGAGAAACTACCATAAAAGATGGTTTAAAAGATTCCTGAGTGAATCACGATGTAAAACGAGTAAAAAATTTATAAAAACAAAAACGGTAAGTAATAGAAAACATTTTCTGAAACTAAAAATTTCAATCAGAATCAACTAATGCAAGTAAGAAAAAAAATTCTGAAATCAAAATCCGCAAATGCAAGTAAGAAAAACAACATTTTCTGGAACTCCAAAGTTCAATCAGAATCAGCAAATGCAAGTAAGAAAAAAACAAACGAACGATCACAGAAAACATAGAGGGTTTTACCTGAACAACTCCCAACCGATCTTCACTGATCTTTCTCAAACCCCTTCGCCCTCCGCCATCACCCGCCGAGGTTTCCGGAAGCTGCAGCCGCCACAGTGCAGCAGCGAGCTTCCTCACCGACACAGCGGCGGGAGGCAGAAGTTCCTTTTCCCTGTCGAGCTCCTCGAGCGGATCACCGCCACCACCAACGCTCCCCTCTCTGGCGCCGCTGTGGATCTTCCACTTGGACAGGGGGGTCTCCGGCCTGCTCCGTTTTCCGGCAGCACCTCCGGCAAGCCGCTTGAGGCGAGCCGGAGTTCGGGGTTGCCGGCGGGATGGCCGGCGGTGCAGCTGGAGATCGGAGTCAGGCGAGGGAGCTGCAATGGTCGACAGAAATGAGCGCGGCGCGCGGGTGGTGTCGCCGGAGATCTTCATCGGCGCCGTCGAGTGTAGGCCATTGAAGGAAGTGTTGTGGAAACTAATGCTTAAAAAATAGAGAGAGAAAATGTGAGAGAGTAAGGGTTGGGTGAAGTTTTGGTGAACTCTGAGAGAAAGAGAAAAGAGAAAGAGAGTGAGAGAAAGAGGTTAACGTTTGCGTTTTGTGTGATGAAAAAGAAAGATCTGAAAGTATACTGAGAGAGAAAGAACACAAGTATACGTTACTGTATAGGTCTTCGCGTATCTTTATACGGTCAACGTATCTCTGCTACACTCTACTTTACATGTCTCTCAAATACTACTTTTGTACTATTTCTACTTTTTTTTGGTGAATGGTCATCTCAGTTTCTTAAGAGAGTTTAAGGCTATTTTTTGTATTTACGATAAATAAATTTTGTATTTGGTTGTTGGAGTTTATAAAATAATCAGAAATTGAAAAGAAAAACATCATAATATTTATTTGATATGAATTGCAAATTTTATTTTATTTTTTAAATATTTTAAATAGTGGTTTCTTTCTTTTTAAATAGAATGCAATGAATTATCATATTTTTTATTTGGTTACCTTATTCTTGTCTTAGCAGTATTTTACTTTTTATTGAACATATGTGTCCATTTGAATTTTAATAAAAATATTAAAATAATGAAATTAATTCAATGGGTATTTTTTATTATTGTTTAATTTAAGCATGTTAAGTTTATTAGTTATTATAATAGTTATCTTAGAATGTTTTAATGAAAATGAATTTTAATTGTTTATCACATAAAAAAATAATTGATTGATAAGACTTAAAAATAAACTCTAAAATAGATTTCCTGTTTTGTTAATATATTAAAAATGACAAGAATAACTAGTAAACTTAAAATAAGTTATTTTGAAATAATTAAATTAAAAAATATTCATTTCTAAAGAATGTGAATTTACATGTTTTAAAACTGTCACATGCTATGTCAACTTCTTACATTAATTATAATACAATATGGATATGAAAAGTGTCATTTTTTTCGTATATTTTTATATGAAAAAATTTAAATGAAAAATATCATTACAAAATTAACATATAACATTTTTTTTGTGTGTAATTGATGTTATATGTGTGACTATTTATATTGATAGTCAACTGAATTGAAATTTCACCATTTTTTATATTGATAAAATTTGCATGAGTTATACAACCAACTCAACTAACATAAAATGTTAAAATAATTAATATAAAAAAAAATCCTTCCTATTATTGATGTTTGATTTAATCTTTAAAACCTTAAAATTTGCACACACAAAAAAAATCTTAGTACTAAACATATAAAGTTATAAATGATAGTTTTTACTTGAATGAAAAAAATGTGAGGTAATAACATGGAAACATAATAATAAAAATTTAAATATACTAAAATTAGTGAGTCTTTATATTGGTTTCAATAATATACATTCAAACATAAAAAAAATCTAACAACTTTTAAAAGATAATGGTTAAGGAAGTTCACATAAGACTAATATATCATAATTAAAATTTCTTAAATATAACATACATGATTATTCACAAAGTATATACTTAAAGAAAACATATGTAAAATATTTTTCTTGATTTTTCATCATTTACATTATATGTTACAAGTGTAGTCTAAATATCTTATTCACATAATCCTTCCAATATTTAATTTTCACATTATTTTTAAACTAGGTCAATTTAATTTATCTCTTAAATAACTAACATTCACATCATTCATAGAATCTAAATCTAAATGTCAAACTATTTATTAGTGTATAACTCTTGACTTTTCAATAATAAAGACAAAAATGTCATATAAAAACTGAGAACACAAGTCATAATATTTGAAAGCAATTTTAACCAATAAAACATGTCATATAAAATATTGGTTGAACAAGGTATCCTTGTTTGAATTATAATCTAGAAAAGTAAAAGATGCATTTGATTCTCTCCTCGCTTTAATGACATGTTATTTATTGAGCAATGGGATTTATCGCTTGAATGATGTCCTTCATTAATACATGAGAGGTATTTGGCTCTTTCCTCACTTGAACAACAAGTTGTCACTTGATCGATGTTCCTCATCATTTGAGCATATTTGTTGCTTGAGTGATAAGATTTAGATTTAGAAACATGTATCTTCCTTAAGTGACGAGTGGTCACTTGAGTGAGATATACGTAAAACACTCAGTCAAGATTAGGCAAGATTCCGCGTACCAATATGCATACATATTTATATTTCATTCAAAATTACAACATGGGATCACTAAAATCACAACCTCTTAGGTTACACCCATTACATTTTATAGACTAGCATAATTTAGATAAAATAAAACATTTCCAATTTGACATCTTCATATTCTATCCATTCAAAATGTTAAAACTACTTCAAAGTTGACATTAATAACTACTTCAATGTTACCCTTGTAACATCTACCATTTAAATATTTTTTTCTTCCTTTGATTTTAATAACTTTGTAAGAAAAGTTTCTAGAAGTTATGTTTAATTTTACGTATTATCTACTTGGCTAAAAATTATAATATTAGGTAAACTTAAAGGAACCTATAAAAATATTTAATTTCTACTATTAATTATATTTAATGATTATAAATATTTTATTAAATATTGACCACTTTTTTCACTTGTTTGAGGTAAAATATGAATAAAGACTAGATAAAGACATAAAGTTTATTAGGAAGTTAGTTTAAGTTTAATCCATTTTCACAAAATTGGCTTGTAAGGTGTGGATTGTCCTCACTTATACACTACCCCTTCACGTCAAGGTATGGACATCTCATGTGTGGAATTAGATATTTGTGGGTGGTCTTATAACGAGTGACACGATATGTTGATCAAGGATGATCTTGAAGCTTTGATGTCTCCAAATCCATGGTGTTTGATGGAAGGCTGAAGTTGTTGTGTGTGTGGGTGGGTTTTGGGTAGAATGATGTGTAATCCCCTCTTTGTTTGAATCTAAAACATTTTGGAATCAAAACCTTATTTGAAAAAGATTGTTTTATGAAGAAGTGGAAAAACTGTTGGGTCTATTAGTGTCTAAGTTCAAGAGGGGAGAGGTGAATTGAAATTATAAAATTTCCGTAAATCACAAACTGGTTTACAGTATATCAGAGGAAAAAGAACAGCTTGATTTTAAAAAAGAACATATTGATTCTTCAAAACACTTTAACACAATCAGAACTTATTCAAATTAGGATTGAGATCAAACAGTGAAAGTTAACCGAACCAAATTGGTTAATTTTTAACAGCTTGAAGAACACAGTTTATACCAAAAGATCACTCAAGTTCATTCAACACAAAACTTCAAAGAGAATGAATCTTTACCAAAGATTTAATGGAGAAAATTGTTCGTCCTTAAGCCAATTAAAAACACATATTCAAAATGCTTTGTTTATGTTTAAAGAACTTTTCCAGATCAAGAAGAACAGTTTCATTAAGTCCGGAAATAATAGGTTTAATTTCAAATGAACAAATTTCGTTCTTGACAGATTAACCAGAAATCAGAAACGAGTGCAGGGATGAGAAGAATAATGCAAGCACACTTTATACTGGTTCACTCATAATGAGCTACATCCAGTTTCACCTTACTCCAAGGTGGAATTCACTAAAAAACCAATTGCAATCAATTTCAACACACAACAGTTCTTGAACCCTACAAGAACCATACAACCAAAGCAGAAAAACTCTATTTCAACACACCTTGCACTCCAAGAAACCCTATTAAAGAGTGACTCACACAACCACCTTTACAAACAAGAATTAAAGGGAGGATAACACCTGAAAGAAGATGCAAGAACAAAAACCAGTTGTTCCAATTGCAGCAAAAACAGTATCAGCACCTTCACCAAGATCAAGGTTCTCCTAGAACAAGCACACTTGAAGATCCCTTTGGAAAACCCTTTCAAAAGCTCATTTCAATCCTTCTTCTCACAGAAAACGTTTAATCTTTACTAAAACCGTGATTGCTCAACACCCTTTCATGTGAGAAAAGCCTTTCATTTTATAGAAATCAGTTTCTAACAACTTTTCAAAAACCAGTTAAAAAGTTGTTATAAAAACAACAGGTTAATTTCGAAACAAACAAATTGTTTTTCAGGAAAACTGTTAGCTCAGCTTAACTGAAATAACTGATTGAACTGCATTTTTTGGTGCCCTAACAAACTTTCGAAAAACCTTTCAGCAAAACAAAAATAAACCATTCTTTTACAAAGAAACAGATTTATTTTTGTGCAGTATCCTGATTTTGTGAGAAAACTTAAGGATCTTTTTGGAAAGACATTTAAACACTCTTTGTGCTTGATCTTGATCACCTGGATTTGGCATAGGGTAGGTCATGAAGCAAAAGGCAACCTTAAACTCACACTATCCTAAATACAAGATCATCTAAAAACGCATTACAAACATCAAAGCAAACAAGCTATTTTGTACATCAAACACACACTAAGACTATGTAGAGAAGAAGCTTCATCCATCTTCAACAAAAACAACCTGTTGTTTTGTCGTTTCAATCGGTTTTTTATCACTTAGAGGTTTTTGAAAAGGGTTTGAAGCTGTTTGACTTAGTTGACTTTGCTGTCAAACCAATTCAATCGGTTGTTTCGAGGATTCAACCGATTGTTTGTTGAAAATCCATAACAAAATTTTTGTTATGTTTGCAAATCAGCTTTAAATGTTTTCTAACTGAATAGACTCCTACTTTAAATGTTTTTAACAACTTTTGGAGTATTTAAAGAGGTTGTTATACTCTTAAAGTTTGATAGTAGTTTTGAGACATTGTGTGAAAGTGTGAAAACATATTTGAGTTTTCAAGATTTGCATTCAAGCTTTTGGATTTTCTCAAAGAAATGGAATAGGATTGTTCTAATCTTTTGATTTGATCTTCATCAGGTGTAATCCTTTCTGAATCTATTGTATTTCTGAATACTGGTGTGTAAGTGCAGAATCAGAGGGTATTCTGATTTCTGTGGTGTTTGTGTGCCAAAGGAAGTGTGTGACTTGAGGTGTTGAAGGTCACTTCTTTGGTGGTTGTAATCTGGATTTTGATTGCATAGTAGATACCCAGTGGTTTCTGGGGACTGGATGTAGCTCTTGGGATAAGAGTGAACCAGTATAAATTGTTTGTGTGCTTTTCTCTTACCCTGAACTCATTTAAATTTTGTTTTTAAGTTGTTTTTTTAATTTTGCTAATATAAAAAACCGGTTGAATTGCAAAAACAACTAGTTAATTTTCTGTTAATAAACTTAAACAGTTTTAATTGATTGCTTTCTAGATTTCTATATATGTGATTCTGCTTTGAACTTCATTATACCTTCAAAGTTTGCAAAAATCTTTCATAAACAATCCACCCCCTCTTTTTTAAGGTCATATTCTAACACGATAAACCCATCAAACCTTGATAGGATAGACTATAATATCATATCAAGAAGTGAGTTGCATATACTATTGTAAGATCATAATTGTCTCCACTTATATAGTGAAAATTGGTCTTCACTTGTTTGACATGAAATATGAAAAGAAATGGATGCAAAATAAGCTTAAGAGATAATATATGATTTGGGAAAAAATAAATTTAAAAGTAGGAATACAGTGTTTCATTTTTTAATTTTTAAATGGTATTATATCTGAGATAGAAATCATCCAAAATTTATTAAGTATTAATTATTAAGATATTTATTTTATATTTCATCATTAATTTCATTATATTTTTCAATCATTTTTAGATTAAATATAATTATATATTTTTTATGTTATTAAGGTGAGGATGACTCCTTTTGAAGCATTGTATGGGAGAAAATGCAGAACATCGTTATGTTGGTTTCAAGATGGTGAAATTGTGTTAACTGGACCAAAATTAATACAAAATAAGAAAGTCAATATGCTTTAGGAATGATTGAAAACATTCATGAGTAGGCAAAAATCTTATGTAGATCAAAGAAGACATTTATAATTCTCTGTCAGTGAACATGTTTTTCTGAGAGTTACATCATTCACTAGTGTAGGAAGAGCAATCAAATCTAAGAAGTTTACCGTAAAGTTCATAGGACCTTATCAGATTCTCAAGAGAATAGGTCATGTTGCATGTGAACTTACTTTACCTATTCCTTTGGCCAACATTCATAACATTTTTCATGGATCAAAAATAAAGAAAAGGGTACCTGATCCCAATTATATTCTAGAGTCTGATTCAATGTAAGTAAAAGGAAATCTCTCTTTTGAAGTAAAGACAATTGGAATTATAGACTTTCAAATAAAGCAATTCTGAGGTAGAGATATTAGTATGCTCAAAGTGTTGTGAAATCTCACGTCGGATGATTCCACCTGGGAAAAGGAGGAAGAGAATATATGAGCATCATATCCTAATTTTTATTCTAGGTAAGCTAATTTTCTATGACAAAATTTTTTGTTGTTAAGGTTGCAACTCACTCTCTCTCTCTCTATCTATCTCTCCATTCTCACTTCTCCCTTCCTATTTCTATCCTTCCCTATGCTCTCTAAGATTTCTCTCTCATACCTCATCTCTTTCAGAATCTAATCATACCTCATAGTAGTTAATGAATCAAGGATCATTTCTACTCTATCATATTTCCAAACAAAGTAAGTTCTTATTTATCCTAAAGATTCTTTCTTCTCTTTTTTTTTCTTAGGATTTTGTCACCACTCTTGGTTGAGTCATTTGAGAAAAGTGATCATCTCGACTTGATTAACCTTATACTAAAATTTAGCATTATTGATTTAATTTGGGAGGTTGCTTAGAAGTAAAACATTTCAAGTAAAAGAAACTATTTATGTTTTTTTTTATAGAAGGTTAGGATTGCTAGTTTGGATAAGAAGTTAATTTAGTAACTAAATTATGCATGTTAAAGTATATAGTTTGTTAAACTGGGTTTTGATTATGATTTTGATAATTTTATGAGTTTGAATTATTAAGATTGACTTAAAATGATTGAATAATGATGTTTGAACAAATATGGTTTGAATTGATTGTTTTGAATTGTTTAGATGTTGTATTATTAGAATATTTTTAAAAAAAATAATTGAAAACACATTTGTTTCTGTTGTTGGAATTGATTTTTTTTATATTTTCGCTCAAGCGAGTCAATTCTCGTTCAAGCGAAAAAGTCCTACAACTCAACTTGGCTTTCAGTCATGGTTTCGCTTAAGCGGAATTTTTTTTTTGCTAAAGTGAAAACAACATTGAAAATCAATCATCCCTACCAAATTTTCGCTCAAGTGAGTTCATTCTCGCTCAAGCTAAAAAAATGTTTAAAAAAATTAACAATTAAATTTTTTTTTCTTGTCTCTTTAATGGATTGGATTGTATATTAATATTTATTTTTAATGTTAAATGAATATTAAATTGTAAATTTAATTGATTTTTGTGATTTTGTTTAATAAGTTATATTATATGACAATGCTTATTGAGATTGGTGGAATTGTATAAATTTGTAGTCACATATCTAGGATGATATGAGAATTATTATTGGATTTGTGTTTTAATTATTGATACATATGTTATAACATATAGTCCCTTGTTTCAATGATGATCATAAGCTAAGACAACAAGTGGGTGAGGAGAAGTTTAAGGGAAAGTTTTTAAACACCGTAACATATGTAGATGCATGACCTAGACTGTATTGAACTTACCTTGATAACATAATTCTTAAATTCACATATAAATACAAGTACTAGATTATATCAAATATTAGTCTCTAATAAAACATATTTAATAGGATATTTTGAAAAGTTTCAGTTGATATTTCGCTAGTTGAATATCACAGATAAATTTATAGACTTAATAATTCAAATTATAATACAATATTTGAGTATATAATGTTAGTTATCCAATTTATACCTAATATATTTCAATCCATTATGAAATCTCATTTTAAACATTTTATTATTTGTTAAGCAAATTATTATTCACTGAGTGAATTATCTTTCATTAGGTGAAATATATATATATGAAAATAAATTTATACTCTTTGAATAAAATTAAATGGAGAACCATAAATTTCTACGACAAAGCCTCCAAAACAAAATTTACCATTTTTCATATTCTAAAATATTTAAAATGAATGAACATATACCCACACACATTTTCTTTGCATATTGTTGTTAATCTCGCTAATAATGAACATTCAAACTAAATATCAAATTCAAAATTTATAAAAAGACATAATCCAACTAAATCAAACCAAACATTTTAAAACACAACCCTCCCAATACTAATAACAATAAGATTCAATGACCTTTCTATATTCGTAATCAAATTTATTTATATTTAAAATAAAAGAGAAAGTAGATGAAGAAAAATGAATAAGAAAATGAAAAAAAAAAAAGGAAGGAAGAATAAAAAGAAAAAAGGGTTGCAGGACTTACATACTTCTCAATTGATGCCAAACATTCTTTCAACAAAACCATCATTTTTTTATTGTCATTTTCTTTCTTTCTGAGAAATAAATTTTTTTTTTAAAAGTCATTCTAAAAAGGAATCAAGATCTATTTGAAATTTAACAATACCAAGAATCTCACAAAATCAAATTGAAATTGTAAAACCCATTTAACACAAAAAAAAAACTCTTTTAATCTAATTATCTATACTTCTACGCATGATTATGTCAAATTCTTGAAAAGTAACTTAACTATTTTTAAAACGTATTATTATCGTATTAAAGTCTTAAATATTTATTTATTACATTTTTTGACAAAATATTTTATGGCTGAATTGATTTTTTTCAAGATTTATAAATAAAACTAAAAATACACACACAAAAATAATAGTCCAGCTTAACCATAAGCTAATTCCAATTAAAATTTAATCAGAATAACTTTATTATACACTATCTATTTTTAACATAATTATTTTTTATATAAAAATAGTTTTTTATTGCATTCCCCCTCAAAAAGCTATACAATCTCTTGAAATTTGATAATAACTTTTGTTTATAAATTTTGTTCCTCAGTTTACAAAAATATGGAATTTTTGTCTTAACATAGAAAAGTTATCACAATAAAGAAAACATTTTATGATAATTATAAAAAACCAATAAACATAAATTAATTTTAAAAATAAAAATTATTAATTAAATTAAATTAAATATTATTTTATAAATTAAAATAATTATTAATATTTAAAAATAATTTTTATTATTAATACAAATTTATAAATTAATATCTAATTATTTTTTAACTATATTAAATATTAATTTAAAAATTTATTTATAATTTTTATTATTTATTAAAATTATTTTAAATATTATTAATTTTTTAATCATAAAATATATAAAAAAATTTAGTTTTTATTTAATCATTTTTAACAATAAATATAATTTATTAATATTTAAATTGAAAATAAATTCTTAACAAAACTTGTGGTGATTAAATATAACACCAACAACAAATACATTGACTCTTTTAAAACAAATTAACAACATATAAAATGGTAAAACAAAGTTATAAAAACATCACAATAACAAAATAAAAATTGTTAACATATACATAATATAATATGAAAATAAAAATAAAATGCTGTGACAAAGTGTGAATAGTAAAAAAAAAAAAGACAGATCTATTAATCTCTCCTTTTTATCCTTTCATAATTTATTTATTTAGTATCTATCAAAGCATCCGAGGGAGCTTCCACGTGGTCCTCCTCAGAACACGTCACGTGGTCCTCCTCAAAACACGCCACGTGTAACCATTTAACATTTCCACCCACATGGGTTCCTATGGAAATCCCCACCTTCATTTTTTACTTCATCCCATGCTCTTCCATTCATGGATTAAATATGATTTAATTTCTACATTTTTCTTTTAATTTTTGCTTCTTATATTTTAAAACATTTTTTCCTTAATTTATTAACTAACAATTGTGTATGGTTTATAAAAAATTTCGTAATCAAGCACTTAAATTCATAAATCTTAAATGATTATTCTTTTTTTTTATACCAAGATAGAGTTAAACACATGTATAAAATCACTCTCATAATTCACGAAGGTAAAATATCTAATCAATTCTTCAAAAAGTAATTTCGCAAATAGAAATTTAATATTTTTTTATTCATAAAGTTTCGTTTGATAATGAAAAATGTATTTAACATATATTATGAATTATTGTCATTCATTATTCTTGTAAGAATTACATATATGTTGTTATCAACCATGTCAAAACTATCCTAATTGTTATTTAATACAATTCATTGTTAAACTTCTTCAAATAGAAAATGAAGTTCCTAGAAAAAGTTTCTATTATATAAAATAAATATAATCATGGTAGGATAGTACATATAATATAAAACATTTTCACATAAACACATAAGATAAATTTAAATAAAACTCATGAACGTTGCAATTGAAATTTGGGAGAGTGGTATAAGAAAAACGTTGTCGTTTAGCAATTTTATTGAGGTTATTATGATGGAACATACTGAATGATTGATCTTTTATTTTTCGTGTGTATATGATTTGATTAGATTTGACATAACACTTTTTTATTGAATGTAGGTGTGATTTATTTTTGCAAGTTAGATCTAGGTGGTGTTTAAATTAATTAAACTATGAAAAAGGGTGTAACGGCTACTAATCCTAAGTTTATTTTTTAATGATAGCTTAGTTTAATAAGTTAAATTAATTAATCATTTAATAATAGGTTATGTTGGAAAAAGTTTCGATGAAATCCATGGAAGGGAATCTAAGAGGTTGTTCCTGGTCCACACTTGTGTGTGGGTCACCATCATCACAGTTCATAAGTTTCTGTGGTCATTCTTTTAAAGTATGATACATAACAATCCAAAATAAATTAACTAAATACAAAATATTCACTTCCAATACTATAATCAAATATAGCATAATAATATGATGTGATACAAAGACTTTGTCAAATATTAGATTCACATATTATTAACCAAAACATATTAAAATAAGCATTTGAAAATATCAAACAAAAACTGATAAGGAAATTCTATATTTGTTTAAGATTTGTAAGCAAAAATGGTACTATTCTCTTTTTATATATTAAATACTCGTAACCAAAACATAGTATAAAAGGATAAACTAATTAAAATTAAAACAAATATACAATATAACAATAATTATTTTTATTATAGTATTTGTTTGAGATTTAAACGACTAGATATATAAACATTTCATACTATATATTAGGTGCAAACTTCATGTTATTAGCTGATTTGGTAGGATTGAGTTAAATTTAAAGTTCATTTTTAATATGAGATTAAAATCTTATAAAATTTAGGGTTTGAAATTTAGGATTTAAGATTTAAGATTTAGGATTTAGAGATCAGACATGCAACCGACTTTATTTTATGGATAATAAAGAAAGAAAATGAGAAAGGAAAAATAAATAGATATAAGATCCAAGAATTTACAATATATTTCCATAAAATAAAATATGCACTTAAATAAATCCAATTTAATGTAATAAATTAGTTTATACTAAATTATACGAAATTCATATATTTTATAAAGATATGCATTCGATTTTTATTATTGATGTGAATATTTTATTGGTGAATAATATTTTAATATGAAAAGTTGTCTTGATGGTAAGGAGTTTTAATATTCAACTTATTTATTTTTTTAAAAAGCAGATAAATTATATTGAAAACTTTTTTCTCTCCTCAAAACAAAATGACATGTTTTTTAATTGTAGACCCATGCAAACCTTGGTCACTCCAAGTTCTTTAATGTAAATTGTTATTTGACATTCCATTGATGTTTTCTTTAAGTAAACAATAGCTTTAACAACTACATGATATGGAAAACAGATATCAATTTCACTCTTTGATTAAGAGTTTCAGCTTTCAAATAAATACAAAACCTTACAACTTTTGATTACTCCAACTTCTTTTTGAAGTATATTAATATTGTGAAATAAGATTTTTCTTCTTCTTCCTTTTATTCTAATGTTAAAAAATATAATAAAAGATGGTTATATATCTTGATTATTCTCACCAATTTTAATTTATTTTACAAACAAGATTTTATTATAAAATTATTTTTATTTATTTTTGTTTATTTTTTCAATAAAACTACATGCTAGTCATTATTATCATTGCATGAAAAAATATTATTCAATAAATAAAATACAAACAAGTATGAGAGATTACTCAAAACTCTTATATAAGAAATTATCGTGAAAAAATCAGGTTTAGGGTTACTTATATTTTTCGTGAAGAGAACGCGTGTGCTGATAAGTTGGTTAATTTAGGATTTATTCATGGAGAATCATTTTATTGGTATAATAGGCTTCCATCTAGTTTGTTTTTAGAATTATTTATTAATAGGTATAGTCTATCAATGTATCATTTTTGTTAACATATGAGTTTTGGTCTAGTCCCTCATATTTATGTATTTATTTTTTAATAATATTTTTTTCATGTGATAACAAATGATTGTTGTTACTTAAGGTGTCAGCCTAACTCAGATGTCAAGTAGTCTAGTTAATTATGAGAAAAACAAATGAGATTAACACCTAATAGATAAAGATACCAGAAAAAACTTACACAAAATAAGATTAGAAAAACCAAAATGCATCTTTATTTGATTTAGAAAATGTAATTAAAACTGTTTAATAACAAAAAAAAAGACTATATATGAGTTAGAGCTTTTGGGTTGAGATAATAGATGTATAAAAGAAGGGTGCATGGATTGAGTATAATAGGGTAGATCACATGTTGGTCACTATCTTTATTTTAATTCAACCAACAAACTTTATTTAATGTTTCTTTCTAAAACAAGGTTAACATAGCATTTTCCACTTTTGTGTTAATTGCAACTACAATTTGTTCAAATGTCTTTTTCTAATCCTTGTTGCACCACCCACTTGTTCCTTTTCTCATCTCTTATTTTTCATTTTATAATATATATATCATCTGAAAATAAATCAGATGAGACCAAAATTTCTGATGTTTTTTTTGCAGTGTGAAAATGGCAGCAACATTTGGTGGGGGCAGCATGTTCAGAATCAACAAATTAATTATAATAGAGTAGATAGCAGTAACATGTCAGAATATTTATCTTTTTTTTATGATTTTGTGAATTTACTTCCATGAATTAAATATTTGCAAGGAATTAAATTGCCATATATTTTCTGTAACGTTACTACCGAAACATAAAACCCATCCACACACATATATACCAATATAATATTATCCAAATATATTAAACTTTTACAAAAAGATGATAATTATAAACTACCTTTTGCTATTTTAAAAAAACAAAGTATTGCTTTTTAAAATAAGATTTCTTTATCCCATTTTCTAAATAGTTCCCCAACGCTCTTCCAAATATATAATATAATAGCATAAGCCCGACCACTTATATATATATATATATATATATATATATATATATATATATTAATTATTATTTTTGTATGGTATGGTAATGTGCCTTCATATTGTTTTTTATATGGTTGTTCTATTGGTTAATTTTTTATGATTGAAAATATTTGTAAAAAATTATTCGACAGGTGTATTTAGTAATTAGAGTATTTAATGTTATTAATATAGATTTCATTTGAATGATATCAACCTATTTATAGAAGTGAGTGAATATAGTATTTAAATGAGTATGGATTAACATGGTTCTCAAGGTTAATTTTAGTTTAATTTAACAATTAATACAGATTAATGTATTCTAATTGATTTTAATTATTATTATTTATTTATCACTTTAGGTGTTTGACATGTATTCAATGAGATTTTCTTAGATCATTTGGTCATGTTTTTTTGTGTGACTTGTCGAGATGGTGTGAGCCAATCATAATCTCGATTAGGTCAATGATGACAGATTTTAATGGTCTCAACCATGTGCACTTGAAGTATCATTTCATTACAATTTAATTGAAACAAAATTTGAGATGTGTTGCATTCCATGTTCTCATAATTATTTCGTCTCAGGGATGCTCTAGTCGATACACTACATTCTTTGTCTTGCTTTGAATTTGAAATGGTCATTCTCAATTCGTCAAGAACTTTCCTTCAATTTTTCTTGAATCACTCATAATCCTCCATATAAGATTCGCTTGGTGAAAACTTCTTGGCTTATCCTTACATATATACCTAATATATTTAAAGGAGCTTTCTATAACAAAATTTTGAGAACAAGTTTTTCCTAATATATAAGATGTTTTTCGAAATAAGACTTTTAGAACATGCAATATGGGTTTTGAAACAAGTTTTTTCAAACAATTTTTTAAGGACAAATATATGATTTCTTCGAGAACGATTTTTCCAAAACAAGTATTTTGAGAACATATATTTTACACACACTCTGTTTCTTCTTTTTCTTCTTCTCAAAGAGTACAATGGTTATGGAGAAGGGAGGTGTAGTTGGAGGTGCAGCGGTGTCGATGGTGATAGTGACAATAGTGGTGTGGTGTAGTGAGAGAGGGTATTTTAGGTTTTTTCCTATAAGTAAAGTGCAGGTAAAAATCATGGAGGTGTAGGAAGAAAAAGCCTAAAAACGTGTTTATCACTCTCACTACTCTAAAAGACAAGAAAAGTAAGGGACTTTTACTTTCTGCACATCCACAACTATTAATTCCACCCTATATTATGAGAAAAGACTAAAATATCCTCTATTGTGCATCATGCCACTACTATTGTTGTTGACATCACTGTCAATTCAATTATCATCGCTTACACCTTCGTTCTCCACTGCTACTATTGTTGTTGATATCACTATCGATTCAATTGTCATCACTTACACCTTCGTTCTCCATCTCGTGTTGCACTCGTTAAGAAGAACAAAAGAGAATTGTTCCAAAAAACTCTCAAATGTATCATTTACATTTGGAAAAAATTATTTCATGTGTTTTAGAAACTCGTTATAGAAAGCTCATTCCAAAATATATATATGTTTCAAAAATTTGTTATAGAAATATTGTTCCGAAATGTATTTCATATATTATGAAAAGTTTGTTATAAAAATTCTGAGAAAATTTTAAAAAAATTGTTTTAAAAGATTTTCAAAATAGATAATTTGAAAGATTTTAAAAATAAGTAATTGAAAAGTCACTTTTACGAAAGTAGAATCGTAATTTAAAAAATTATATGCAAATAGAAAAAGCTATAAAGAATACCACTCGACCATGTCGCCAATACAAATATAGATATAAAGTATAGGAGAATACTCTCACTTTTTCTATTGAAAAATGGAAAAACAATATTGAGACAAATCACAACTATTAACTATAAATTTATGAATTATTCTTGAATATTTGAATATAAAATGATTTTTTCTTAATGAGATCAGAAAATACAAATTGATATATAACAAGTAAATATTCATTCCAATGATAACATAAGCTCTGTCAATATATCTAAACTCTAGAATATAAATTTGAATTGTTACCTAAATATTTTCTAATTGAGTATCTTATCAATGTCTAAATAATAATTTTTTTCTAGATTATACGAGTTTAAATAATAGACTGCTTTAAAAAAATCTACATCATTATTCTCATAACTTACTTTTTTCATAAAATTATAATATTCATAATTATTTTTAAAGGAATGCAACTTTGAAATAACAATTGAAAACAATTTTCTTTTATTGGCAAACTTATAATTTTGTATTCATTCAAATGACTCTTTCTTATTTTTTTAAATTTAATTATTCTGTTTAGCTACTCTTTATTGTATTTTTCTGATTGAATATAGGCTTGCATGAATTTTTCAAAAGTATCTTCCAATTTGGATGTTATCTCATGAATGCAAGGATAATGTGGTTGTTGTTGATAAAGAACTTACCTGTTAGATGATCCAACCTCTTTCTTTCACCCAAAACCTTGATTTGGATTATTCCTCCACCCTTGAGCTATGTTATTTGGATAGTTAGATGAAAAACCACCTTGCCTTCCTTAATTATTCATATACTAACCTCTACCTCTGATGGATTTTGATAAGAGCATTGTCCATTAAGATGATCTCCCCCCACAAAAATCACACTTTAAAGCTTGATTCTGAATTGAAGAAGAATTTACTGCATGTAACTGTTGAGGCAGTTTTAACATTTGCTTGGTTAATGCCTCAATTTACTGAGTCAAAATTTTATTTTGCGTTAGAATTGCATCTGAAGTACTAAGAACCAACACCCTTTTTTTTACATTGTGTGTCTATCGTGTGTCAAACCCACATTTCATGACAAGTGCTTCTAGGTCTAACAAATCATCTAGCTTTATGAACAAAATTATGATGCAATTAATAACCTGAAATTTATTTTTAACATTACAAGTTATCAAAATATTTTCGTCTCTTTCATATCCATAAAAATACTTTCCAGTTAATATTAAGAATCAAAATAAAAAATCCATTGATTAGATAGAATCCAACAAAGAATGATGAAACGAAAATACAAAAACCAAGTAGAAAAAAAAAATTTATGTAAAGAAAATATCATTATGTAAAGAAAATAATTTTAGCTCGTGTCTTGAAACATCTTTAATATTTTATTTTGAAGATATCTCTTTAACAAACCAATATTCCCAACAAACATAAAGTAAACACATGATATTGTATATCCATCGTCTAAATACATGGATATTGTATATACAAACAAAATGAGAATATTTAGTTGTTTTTAAAACCTTGAGATGATGGATTTCTACCTTAACAAAAATCTATTAATTTTTTCATTATTAGTTATATATAATATATAACTAGCCCCACTTAAATCATATTCATATAAATATGGAATTCAATTTATTGAACCATGATTAATTTATTAATCCAATTTATATAAATAATGTTAGAGTAAATTATCCACGTAAATCTAGGGTGAAAACTCCAAAAAAACAACAATTTAAGTCAAGAAGTGACACTAATTAAAGGCATATTATAAAACTATTTTATTAGAAAACTAAACATACAAAACTACTTCATAACTCTAAAAGTGATTCTAGTTCTAGTGATCTTCAAGCTATAAATACAAGACAGAGAGTAGGTAGAGTGTGACTTAGCTTTATGGATAAAATACTTTACAACAAAACCATGCTTTCAACATCTAAATGTCATTTAGAACTTTTGATGCAGTTCCCATATGAATAATCTAACCATAGCATCGGATTGGATCGTTGCATCCCTTAGAAGAAGATTGCTTGGAGCCAAATCTGCCCCCTTTCTCGAGGTACTGCTGATGGTATTCTTCTGCCCTGTAGAACTTCTTGGCAGGAAGGATCTCAGTAACAATCTTCCTGTTCAGCTTCTTCTGTTGCTGTTCCAGGGACTCTGTGGCTGCCTTCTCTTGTTCAGGTGTGTAATAGTATATTCCAGACCTGTATTGTGTTCCCACATCATTACCCTGTCACATAGGAAGAACAAACAATTACTTAGCACTTAAGCCACATGATGCAACAGGAATGTGCAGCTACATCAGCAGCACTACAGATCAGAGATTGTCAACATATATTCGAAGTTCATAGGTGCATGAATTAGAGTGGTGAGGGAGAGTGAGAAAAATTGGAGTGCTGAAAAGACAGAATTTAAGAAAACAATGGTTTGATCAGAGAAAAGGAAAAGAAAAGACAAAATGCAATATATGAGAGGACAAAACTTCTATGCAGTTTCTTTGATTTTTTTTTTTTTTGTATTATTCTTCAATCAGAACTAAAGTTTCATCTCCATAATTGGAGTAATAAAACTTGAATCCAATTCTTTACATGATTTTGTTACTATTCTCCAATAAAATTAGTGTTATCTCAATAATTCGCAGTACAAAGGTTTGTGTTAAAAGTCAATATAAATTACTGAGGTGTAACTCTAATTCTAACTGAAGAATGGCACTGAAAGCACCTAAGAAATTATGTCAAGGTTTGACTTGAAATAGATCATTCCATATCAAACTGGTTTTTCTACATATCATGTTCACACTAGGGGTCAACAACATATTCCAAGTTCAACATGAGGATAGTAAATTTCTCACAAAAAGTGTTAGGTTTTTTCTTTGGAAAACACCGGGGTAATTTGGCATCAATGAGTCATGAACATTTCATATAAGAAAGTCAAAAAATCACTTTCAACTCAAAACCTTAAGGCATTGGGTATGGGTTCTTCTTTCTTATATACTGTTGTTCAGACTCATTCCTACTCAATGTGGGACACACTCACACTTGGAATCCTAACAAAAACAATGAAAGCTAGTGTTTCTTTTCAAGAAAAAATAACATTGGCCTAAAAAATGAAAAAGGCAGGCCATGACATACTTGTTTGTGTAGTATATCTAAACTGAGTAGGATCTACTTTAGCAACTGGTTCTTTAACACAATCTAGAAACATGTGCAAAATACTATTTGCAATGAACTCTAAAAACGTAACTGAGTGAGTTGTGAAGGAAACAAACTTCAGGGTAAAAAATCCCACAGTTGGCATGGCAAACAGCTTAAAAATTAGTAATGAAAGAAACAAACATCAAGAGATTCCCCCATCAGTTTCATATAACCCAATACATCAGAGAACACATAGGAAACAGAAATCACAAAACAAGACGACACAGGATGTTCAAACATAAGTGCATCAATTAGGCAACAGAAATTATTAGCATCACCTCACCCTAGACAAATTATCAAGATGTAAAAAGAAAGTATAGCAAAACGATGAACTATTAAGTAAAGAGTTGGTGAATAATTCTAAAGAAACTTTACATAAATAATCCACAAGCCCAAACTTGTAATTCAGATCAGGAAAGTCTAGACATCACACCAGAAACAGTAAGAACATGGTACTAATAACAAACCAGACCAATTTAATCAATCCAGCATGACTAGGTTTATAACACAACTAAAAAACATTCAAAATTTACCTGCCGATTCAGTGCGGTAGGATCATGTCTAGCCCAGAACAAATTAAGCAAATTCTCATAGCTACATTCATTGGGATCATATTGGACCCTGACAACCTCCGAGTGCTGTGTGGTCCCTGCACACACATCCTCATAGCTTGGATTATGCAACATCCCCTGGCTATAACCAACTTCTGTCTTTGTTACCCCCAATGCCCTCTGGAAGGCCAGTTCAACACCCCAAAAGCAGCCAGCACCAAACTGGGCAAACTGTTGACCTGGTTCTGGTATGTCATGATCTGGTCCTTGAGCAGCTGCTGAATTAATGTTATCTGCAGCCCTTGGGCTACCCAACCCAACGAGTCTGCTCAACAAGTTCATGGAGGAGGACTTGTTACCAGCAATATTTGGATGAGTTTTGCAGAAGCAGCAACAACGCTTGACAGAAGAACCTGAGAGTGGTGGAAAGAGCTTCGTTTTGAAAAGACTGGGGAGAGTAGAAGAAAGTAACACAGAAGGAAGCTGGATGTGCAAGTATGCTGCTTCTTATTGCTGCAAGGAGTTTGAATAGAATAAGCACACTTCTCTACAAGAAATAAATTAATTAAAAGTACCCTTTCTAAAAGGGGAGGGGGGGTTCCAGATGTACCAACTTAAGACGCCAGGAAAACAGTTTGACAAACTTGAACAAATAACCAAAAGCCTAAAAATAAGAACTTAATTTGAACTCAGCGTACCCGTCATCCATATGATTTGATAAGTTCACAATATATGATTATACAAGACAGCGATGCCAAGCTCCTTTTAATATAAGAAATTTCTAACATAGAAGAATACATAAGAAGCAAACAACTATTGAAAGAGAGAAACAAAGGCATTCATGCATCTAACTACACAACACAGGATTTATACAGGCTGAATAATTACAATTAAATATAGGAGATTGTGTTCATATAAAAAAAATATGATATGCCTATATAATAAATCTTTACATTAATTACTAAAAGCAGATTTTGTTCATATTTCCAACAATAACAATGGATATTCAGCAGAGAACAGAACACCAATCCCTTTCCTTGCTCAATCATTTCCTCTCCCCTCCCCCCATTTCCCTTTTTCCCTAAATTCCCTTCCCCACCGAGCATGTGACAGCTACCCTTGTTGCTATCATTTCCCTTCCCCCCTCTTTTTTCCATCTAACTCCTCCCTTGGCAAGTTCTCTGTGTGAGTGATTTACCTATTTTCTCCTCTTTTGATTCCCACTTCACACGTGCTGTCCATCATCACCTTTTTATCCCACTCTAGTATACACATTATTACGAATCTATCAGAAATATATTAAAAGTCTTTTACTGCAAGTGAAAAAAAAAAAAAAACTAAATCACAGAAAAGTTGGTAAAAAAAAGTTTT
>Ga0123342_1000280_pt1 | contig 74855 bp, 44 predicted proteins | sample Turbeawhitnodule_FD_89960 | JGI IMG/M metagenome (GOLD analysis project Ga0123342, IMG submission 89960) | Root nodule microbial communities of legume samples collected from Mexico - Turtle bean Mexico white nodule | ecosystem: Host-associated > Plants > Roots > Nodule | place: Mexico: Nepantla... | reverse complement strand
TTCGAGTGTTATTCTTTTATGTCCATATCAGTCTTTATTTAACTTTATTTTTTTATAATTATATCATGTATTTTTTACTTGAAATTAACATAATTACATCATCAATAATAATAAAAATAAATAATAATTTATGTTTATATATTCAACTTTTATGTTGTTGTAGAGTTTAATTTTTTTATTTTATTTATTCTTAAAAAAATAATTTTTAAACAAAACATTTTAAATTTATAACTTTTTTATTTTTATTTTGTAAAAACACATTTCTTTATTCATTAATTATATTTCTAACTATTTTAAACATTAAAAATATTTATTTTTTAATGCATTCAAAATAAAAATTATCAAAAAGAAATTAATTTATTATTTTTTAATTTATTTTTTGAAATAGTGCTAGATAGGAAAATAAAAAATAAAAGGGTGCTAGATAGGGAAATAAAAACAAAAGAGTGCTATATAGGGAAATAAAAACAAAAGGGTGCTAGTTAAGGAAATAAAAGTGTAAATGGTGCTAGATAGGGAATTTACCCCACAAGATAATGGGAGACAATTTGATAGACCAGTTTGTTTGTTTTTTAAATAATCAATTTTTTGAAAAATGATTTATTTAAAAATTAGATGGAAATTATTCATTAAATTAAAAAAGTTACTTTTTAAATGAGTAACTAGATAAAAAAAAATTAAAACCATTTAATTTACTAAAAATATTTTAAAAAAATAAATGCAAACAAATTACACTCAATATTAGTATGCATAAATTGGCAGTTATTTTGATGAATATGGAAATTATGGAATAAAATTACTTTTCCAACACAAAATGTTGGCTATTGAGTATTTGAAATAGAATAAAGGTGGTATCTTAAAAATGGTTTGGAATTAAATTTAATAAGTCTTTTTTTTAATATATTGATTGAGATTAATTACAATTTAAATATATGTTTTTTAGTTTTAATTTTTCAATGTGTTTTATAAGGATAAAATCGTGATAGAGTTTTGAATGAACAATACATCAGATGTATTGATTGATCTTAACAATATTATTCCAACGGACTTAAAGTTAGAATATTGACTAAACTTTTAACTCAACAACAAATATTACCTTTGATGTAATAATTAATTCTAATAATATTATCTTAATAGACTTAAGGTCGAAATAACTATTGATAGTATCGTATATTGTTTTGATCATTGCAATGGTTATTTTAAATTAATATATAATGATAAATGTTTGTACTTATATAGGGCCTAGATAATACATACTACCAGCCTGAATAATTGTTTCTCATCCCTCAATCGCTCATTCTTCGTTTTCCTTCTCGTATTCGCTTTCTGAAACTCAGTCGGAAGTAAACCTATAAAAGGTTATTTGATGATCAAGTAAGTGTTTTATATTAGAGTGAATGATATATTGATAAAAATGTACCTTATTCTTATATAATAATGTTTGTCTATAGTACTATAGTGAATTATTTTATTTGAGTCATATTTAATATATATATTTACTAAAATAATGTTACTTGATTTATTATGTGTCTACCAAATTTATATCATATTTATCGTGTATCTCTTTATTTTTTATTAATATAATAAATTTATCTGATTTGTCATCTCCTAGTACTAAATGACATAACTCATTGGTTTCGATCCATAAAATATGTATATATTACTCTTTTAAATTTAAAAAGAAAAATAAAAGTTTAACTATTAAAAAAATAATTAAAAATGCATTTACAATTAAAATGTGCATAAACTTATCTACCATTTCCATTTTCAAAATATTGAAGAATTTTAGCAACAAGTATCGGAGGACTTTATTGACATCATTACCAATTACAATGATAACATTAATAAAAGAAAAAGTCAACACCAAACCGTAGAGTTTTAAACTTCGTTATAAAAATCATTAATAAATTAATTTTCTTCGGGAATGGATCAAATGTAATTATCCAGACGTATATAACTGACAAAGTTAAGACAGGTTTGGTATAACTTATTTCAGGAAAATAATTACTTTTACCTCAATTATTTAATATTGAACTCAAATTAAGTGTTTCAAACTTATGATTGTTTATCAAACAATAATGCCGAAAATTAAACATTTATAACACCCATTTTATATAAAAATAATAATAATATATAATAGGATGACGTCATCCATCAAAATGAAATCCATATCTTTGCAGTTAGCTGCTGATAGTATCGCCAATTGATTTGACATTTATAAAATAAATCCTATTTAGGTTAATTAATTTTGTTTTTCAATAATAAATAAATTAAATATATATAACAATTTATATATCTCAATCCTTATACAAAATCAATCTCTTATCTTATACATCTAATAACACAAATAAATTATATCATCCACAAACTTTAATCAAACTACATAAATAAATACAAATCTAGAAAGAATTTATACTTCTGAGACACTAAATATATATATAAAAAAAGCAATAAAATAACAAACTAATCTTACTTTATATGTAATTACTGTATATGTAATGTGTGTCAAACTAATCTTACTTGCTTGGCCAAGTAGGGTGATAAAGTAAATATACTTGGATGAATTAAATATTTTTTTATTAGTATCTGTTATTTTTTTCTCTCTTCTTATATTACATTTTTTTATAGATGTTAAATAGGTTTAATGTCTACTAAATTTTACTGGGAAAACTAATAATAAATTGTAGATAGATAGACAAGAATAATTAGAAAATGGCCCCATTACATAATGGCATACGAAAGCAAAGTAACGATTTGATGGGTTTGATAAATACAAAGGGTGTTCACCGTTATGGCCATGGATCCCCAATACCCCTTAATTTCACATTATAGCAGACAATGCCGATTAATAACATCATCCAAATTCATGGACAACTCTAGAAGGACCCTAGCTATTCCCATGAATGCGACCAACATTTTTCATTATTTTGTAATCATTGCTCTAACTAAGACTTTTAACTTTAGTTAGATTCTGATGAGGTAATTTTACAAAATTAAACTGTTGTTCTTATCGCATAATATTAGGAAATGCAGTCTCTGACTTAGTAGACAGTGGTTGTTGTAAATTAAATGGTTATAGAAATAGTTTGGTGTTATATATGTAGGAGAGAAAATGACGTATTTGTATAAGGCATGAGATAAACGCATGCAGAAGAGTTACGAAGGAAGAGGCGAATAAAACAAGAGAGCACGTGGTTTGTAGTAATAGAAGGTTATTAGGTCATGTGAAAGGATAGCCATAACACCCTCCGGAACGTACACACACATTAGTCACCGGGACCATTACAAACCTAGCTACTCCGCCATGACAACTAACATGAACCTCACGTTACTCCATTCTTCACTCTCTTCCCTTCCGACAACCCTATGCCCCACCGAACCTCCTTTGTTCCCTCCTTTCATTTCCATGTGTCCCCTCCTCTTTCCGCATTTCCTATGCATGCACCTATATGCCTCAAATCCATCACTCTATACCCATTCTCACCCCAATTATCACCCCTTTCATACCAAAACCTTTCTCTTAATCAACTTCTTCCTATATACTTCTAAAATAAAAACCTTTTAATTACACTAAAACAATTTTTAAGAAACATAGTAGACTGAGACATCTTGAAGTGTTCAGATAATTATTTTTCGTTGCTGATAAGAAAAACTATAATAGAATACAGTTTTATATAAACTAGTTTTTCTTTTTTTCTATTTACTTCTTTTGTTGGTGTTTTTTATACTTCCTTCCTAAAGTTTGTGTAGGAGAGTATATTACTAACAATCTTTTAGTATACAAAATCAACTATAGATTATGAAAGACGACATTTTGGACCAGTGGGGGGCGATTTGGATGTAAGAAAGCTTGGTGATGCATACGCAATAAGTAGAGTTTGGTTTTCAAATCCGTGGACTTGAATGCAAACCATGACAAAATTAGCAAGGATCGAAATTCAACACTGATGTTGGCATGGGTTCTGTCTTTCTTTCTTTTTTTCAATTTTTGGTCGTACGAGAATTCTATATATTTTATGATCTTTGAGTGAGACTAATCCTCATCGCCTTATATCCGAAACAGTTGTGCCGTTCCAAAATGAGGTGAGTGGCTAGGATTGTGAATAATGCATATGATCTTGGATTGAGAGGGACAAAAAAAGTTAAATGTCTCGTGCTTTTAATATAAATTAATTATTTTTATCTTTAAAATTAGTTTTTATTTTAATAATTTTTTATTATATATGTTGTTGTGTAGTAGACTGCTGATCCACCTTATATAAATAATATTTTTTATATAAGTTTTTTTTATAAAAAATAATAAAAATAGATAGAAACATTTAAGAAAATCCTTATACAATCTGTATTCATATAATAAAGATAATTTTAAGTTATAAAACTTTTTTTTCTATACAGACCAATTGAACACATAAACCTAGAACATTTAAGGTAGTCAAGAACAAGTGTCCTCTTAACCTAATCTTAAATTTGTCTATATGTGAGGTTTTACCTAATATATATGGAGTCAGTCTTAACCATGTGTCTGTCATTATGATTATCTATTTGCTGTCTGATTAATGTTAATTAATCTAAATCCTCGTCCTATACTACTTCCTTTACATTATTCATTTACATTAGCTTCTTACTTAAATGACCATGGGTCGGTTCGAGACCCATAAACCAACACTTTTCATTCTAGTGTAGAATACAAAATGTATAAAACCAGTTTCCTTCTTAACATTTTGCCTCTGAATTCCAATACTACTACTGCATCATATAGTAGTGCTCATTTTACAGTGCTCATTTCAATTTAACTCATTTCTTATTGTTGATAAGAAAACACTTCTTTTAAAAATAGAGAATAAAGTAACTATAATAATATAATAATTTTTTATTAAATATTTATAAATATAAATATTTAAATAATTTTTATCAAATTTTATATTATTTTGTATTTTTTCTAAATTCAACTCAAATACATTATAAAAAAAATATTTCAATAAAAAAATATTTTAAATAAAATAATTATAATTTATAAATAAATAATTTAAATTAATTTTTTAACAATTTTTAATAATAAAAATAAATTTATAAATTTACAATTTTATTAATAAAAAATATATAATTTTAATCACACTTACCACATCATTTATAAATTTTCATAAATTATTTTACATTTTCTATTTTTTCTCTATGATAGAAGTATGCCTATTGTAAAGGATAAATTAGAGGCTATAATGTGAAGTTATAGGGTCTCCGAAAATAGTTTAGGTACCTAGGTCCAGAAGGAAATGACTTATCAAACTGTTGATATGCTTGAGGTCTGTCGTCTTTTTTCTTACCCGTTTTACTACCGTTAGCACTTTTTTTTATATAGGAGAATATCCTTCAAATATTTCAATTTATTTATTTATGTTTTACTATAAACGATTGAATAAGTTGGTAACACTTAAAAAATGATTTGAAGTTTTTCTCTAAAATAAGATATTAAAACATTACAAGAGGAGTAATGATATGCAAATTAAAATAGTTTCTCTTCCTTTTCATTAAGATAAGTTATAGATAATAATATTCTTTTTAAAGTGTTTTTTATTAGTTAAAATTCACTACTAAAAAATTATTAAATAAAAGTTAATATGAAAAATAAAAATAATTAATTATTATATTAATTAGATTAAATACTATTTTAAATATTAAAAAATTATTGAAAATTAAATTAGTTTTTATTATTAATAAATAATTTTAAATTGATATCTAATTAACTTTAAGATTTTAACTATTAATTTTATAATCTAAATAATTGATAATTAAAATATTTGTAACTAATTATATACAAATTTATAAATTATTTATTAATAATATAAATTAATATAGATGTAAATAATATTTTTTATTTTTAAATTAATATTTAATTTAATCAATATAACAACTAATTATTTTTTATCTTTAAAATTGATTTTTATTTTAATGATTTATCAAAAATATAACATGAATACTTTTATAATTCTAAAAATAAATTAACTAATAAAAATATATTAAAAAAATGTGCCAAAAATTATGTTAGTATTATTCTTCTTTACAAAAACGACTTAATGAATTTTTTTTGCCATTCTGTCAACTTTAACTGACAATTAAGAAGAGGATATATTTTCGTTTGCAAGGAACCAAATTGTTTGCCTTGTCTTTAATATCCTTAGACAAAAGTATCTCTACTTTATCTGATATATAATTGATCTATCACTTTTGCAATGCTTTTTGGTTCATAACGGCTTTAAAACCATTGCAGAGTAAACCTGGCTATAATTAAAACATTTTGTTTTTTATCTCTTGAAACAATCCTTTCTCCTTAATCACTTCTCTTTGAATCACAGTGGGAAAAGAGTTAATCAGTAGGAATAAATGCAGTTGACAAATGGAAGAATGATAGACTGTTGCAGTGGATGGCGGAGACTTTGGATGGATCATACATAATGTGCTTCCTTGATTGAAGTGATATGGGTGGGGGAGGAACATGGATGCCTTAATAGACATTTGAGTTCGCCAGTTTATAATTTACGTCTTTACCAATCTCTCTATACTTAAATATCTTTAGTATACATCAAATACTTTTTTGACGGATCAAAATTGAAAGAGATTTAAAAATATGTTGGTATTATGACACCAACATGTTTAAAATGTATTAAGATTAGAACAAGATTAGTGAAACTAAACAATATAGAAATATTATCTTAGTCATTATCCAAACCTTAGTCTGACCTAATAATAATGGGTTCATGAACATATAAATAACTTTTTGATAAAAAGGTACATTATTTTTATATATTAATCATACTGAACATTGAATACTGAATATTTACTTGAACGTCGAAACATTTTTTTGTGGGTGTTCTCTCAGTCGAGAGTCATGGAGGCAAGTAGAGTTTAACTCAAGTGAAATAACAAGAGTAGAAGAAAGAAGAGTAAAGTAGTTTGACTCAAGAAGTATAAGATAAAAAGTGAACCGATCGATCGAAACACAATAAATAAAAATTCTTTCAGTCTATTTTTATACGAGAATATTTTTGATAGATAATATAGTATCGTAATATGGAAACTTGAATGAATGGTGCTTTTATATGGATTAACATAAAGGATAAATATGACTTACATATATAGTTACTATACTTTGATGTTACGATAGTAGTGTGCACATAAAAGAAATCATTTGTTAAAATATGGCTTAACATAAAGGGTAAACATGTTATGGAAGCTTGAGTTGTGTTACAAAGATGAACAAAACAAGACAATATTTAAGGAGAGTACTAGTTGCATGATGTCAAGCCATAATAAATTTGTCAAAAGAACACTGCTGAAAAGGTAATAGTTTGTGACAGAAATAGGTGTTTGAAAACAGGGAAATTGTTGATAGTATGTGCAATAATGTTGAATGCACAGCCCCAAAATTTGCTGCTGTTAACTTCTAGTATATCAGTTAACAAAAAGTACAGATAGTTGAAAAAAATGGTTACACATGTCCAATCAAGGCAAATTTCCATAATCTTCTTCTTTGTTCTAGTATACTACAGTTTCGAGTCACGTCGATGGACATCAACTAGAAATGACATGCATTTTCATGAAGTGTACGACGTACTCCAATTTCCACAATCCACCATTCATAACATAACGTATGAAATTAACAGTTATCGCTCTCAAGTACTTCACTCTCCCAAATTATATGTACAAACAAAAATCGATTCCACTTAAAGTCCCCACATAAGAGATTATTTGAGGTTATCTTAAATGGTTAAGGTAACTAACTAGCTTTAAATTGAAAGAGAAAAACAAAAAGAATAAGGTAAAAAATACTAAATTTTATCGTCAGCATATTTTTCGTTTAGAAAATATTTAAATATGAAACTAAATAAAAGTAATATTTAGTGAAAATATAGAAAATAAAAAAAGAGTAAAAAAGGTGGTGAATGAGGATGAAACGGAGTTGGTCTGATTTGTTGAATCCAATTGTAATGTTGGGTCATTGCGGTCACGTGGGTAAAGGGAAATAAGTATGATATGAGGAAGAAAAAAATAGCATGTAGTGTTGGTCTATCAAACATCAACGAACCTTTGGGGGACAATTATTAGCAGAAGAAGTCCGAATCAAAAGAAAGAAGCCACTAAGGTCACCTTTCGTTTCTCTTTTCCGATGGGGACTTTTTACTTCTATTCTATAGCCCAACTTCAATGTCAACCTATGCACTCTTCTTCTCCGGCCCACATTCAATTTCATCACCATCTCCCTCATCTTATCATCATATTTTACTCAAATCTTCTCCCTCTTAATCAATACATTCAACACTTCTATAAAATATTATTCTAAAGAAGTGCACACGAAGACACTCATTATTAATTTAAATTGAAGTATTTCATCAACTTAGTTTACTTTAATTTAAGAGTGAATAAAGTATTACTAATGCGCTTTAGAGTCTTTGATTTAAGAAGAGGCCTAATTTACTTTAAACGATAGACGGATAAATACAGAAAAGTCCAATGTCGGCTACTATTCGGCTTAATTCTTTTCAATGATCTATCTTATTTTTAAAGTATTCCCAGCAACGTACTCTTAACACATCTTTCGTTGCCTATCTAAATTTTACAAGTCACTAGCGTGGATCCACGTTTTATTTAGTACAGTTTTTTTTTTCTTCTTTTTCTGGTGAGATATCACCAAAGAATAAAAGGTTGAAACGGTTGCGTTTGCATTACTCTAACGAGTGGGGGGCATATGGGATTAAGATTTAGAGCAAAATCGGTTGAGTCAAAGCAGCCTAACCCATTGCCTAGACTCCGACCTCACTTTATGCTGCAAGGCTTCTCATTTATCTAGTCCTTCATCCAAGCTCACCTACATTCCTGTTCAGGTTAATAAAAGGCAGCATACGATGATACGTGTCCCTTTTCATTTCAAAATTGTATAGTTTGATCAAATGTCAAACACACATCTTTAAGTCACCCAAGAATATTCATAATCTAATTTTGGTGTATTCTTTTAGTATGCAGACATATCTGTCCATGTCTGGTAAAACAAAATTGCCTGATTGATGACATTACACTCACATGTTTATAGGAATACAAAATTACAAAATGCGATATATGATGAATATCTATTGATCTAATTTCAAGATACCAAATTATCAATGGAATGAACTGAGGTGGAAAACTTGGCAAGTTGGCTTGAAGGAAAACTTTGATGCAGCTTGCTCAAACTTCTTGGAGGCAGATTCATTTTCTTCCATGCTTCTATCAGTGAAAAATTGTTTCCACCAAGATGAAGACCGCATCTTAGCCTTCACAATGAAGCAGAATGTTTATAAATCAGGATAAGAAAATGGTCTTCAAAAACAATATTACTACTACTAGTAAGGTGGTCTAAACTCAGGAAACATTTCTATTACTATTACCCTAATATTACGATACTGAGTTTCAAGCTAAATCAGTACGAGAAAATTATTAAACAAAAATTAATTTTAAAGAGTAAAAATAATTAGTTGTTATATTAACTAAATTAAATACTATTTTAGAGACTAAAAAAATTATTGGTTTCTAAATTAGTTTCTATTATTGATAAAATAGTTTCTAAATTGATATCTAATTAGCTATTGATGTTTTGCTACCAAATTTAGAATTTAAACAATTGGTAGATAAAACCTTGATAACTAATTAAATACAAATTTAAAAACTATTTATTAGTAATAGAAACTAATTTAGAAACCAATAATTTTTTTAATCTCTAAAATAATATCTAATTTAGTTAATATAGAAACTAATTATTTTTAATCTCTAAAATTGGTTTCTATTTAATAATTTGCTAGTAGTGAAAATACAAAAACCACCATGAACGGACATTATTATACGGGTATTCAAGCAAGCTCAATCCGCATTTGTCAATAATGGTTTCAGATAATCCATGTCATTGCAAAATTGATATCAAAATTCAAAGATAAACTGTATTTAGCTACTCTAAGATTAAAAGTGTATTAGAAAATGAACTCTAGTTATAATCATACATTAGAACATCAATAATTAATAGTGATCAATTCCAGACACATAAATTATAAAGTTGTTTAAATCTCAAAGGAATATCCTCAATACGTATCATTTTAAAAGAACTAAATTGAAAGATAAGTAATAAGAACCTTTAGAGAAGCACACTATAAAACTAGTCGGTGTAATAGGAGAAAATGAACTGTAGTTATAATCCTATAGAACACCAATAGTTAATATTGTGATCAAATCCAGACACATAACAAATTATGAAGTTATTTAAATCTCTAAGGAATATCCTCCATATCATTTTAGAAGTGCTAAATTGAGAGAGAATTAATAAGAACCTTTCGAGAACCACATTGTAAAAGCTAGTCGGTGTAATTGGAGATACCACACCCTATGAATCCCCCACAACCATACCTTCAATGCGGGACTCAAGACTCATTACAGTTGGATCCTAACATCCCACCATGCTCCACAATCATCTCATCCCTTTGACTAAACCAAAGTGAACACTGCAATGTCAGTGTCAGCAACTACACCACTTATTCACAATTGATAAAAGTCTTAGGAAAACTGCAACACAAGCTAGTTGTTGTAGTTAGAGTCCAAGGCCATCTAAACCCCACACCAAAATTTCTACTTCCAATAAGGGACTCAAGTCCCGTAGCTTGTAATTAGATCTTAACATCCACCGTGTCCCCAGCCATCCCTTTGACTGGTTCCAAACTAACATCGCAATGTGTCACCACCTACAACACTCGTTTGCATCAGAGAAACATGGTGAGAACTCCGATACCAATTGATATGAACCGTAATAAAATCACACCACTAATACTAGTTGTTATAGTTGGAGTCTAAAACCCCAAAGCCAAAACAAAGTTATCAAAACTACAACTTAAATTGTAGGATCATACAATCCTGAGTTGGAGTGTCCCTAGCATGCTAAATTGTCCATGCGATAGTCATTGAGCGGGACTAAATCGGGATTATGATCTTCATCCTGAATTCACGGGATTGTCGATCCCCACTGTTTGACCCAGTTTTCAAAATCCCTAGATCTTTGTTCGGGGCACAAGCTTGGATTCTCTTGTTCTCACTTCATCTGCAACCAACAATCCTAAAATTTCTCTTTGCTGTTGCCACCAGCAACCATCCCACCACCCTTCGCAATTGCCATCACGTAGATACAAAATGCAAACTTCAAACACAGCTTCTGTACTCAGTTTCTTCTCTGCCTTCAATCACTCTCAATCTACACTTTCTATCAATCTCAGTCTCTGCTAAATTGGATTGGTCAATTATTTGGATATTATTATGAATTAAGTATGGTAATGACAATATTCTACCTAGGATCAGGAGGGAAGGTGAAAACTTGTAATTCGAAAATCACAACTTGCATAGTAAAATTCTACATACCTAAAATGCAAAACTATACATGTAGATATACATGATATGCATAAAAAACATATAAAGAAAACAACTTCCAAATCACACCATTGAACAACATTAATGAAATCCCATACTTCTAATATGGGACCTGAACCTCATACCTTGCAAATAGATCCTAACAATAATATTAGTAGGTCACTAGTGGTTAGACAAATAATACTTCCGCCCTTGACTGCCAAGCTCTAATGTAATTTTTATCATCTTATGATCAGTGTTCTTGAGATAATTTGGAAAAGGAATTCAACATCTGCTTATATCAGAACAATTTCTTGTTAAAAGAATAAAAAAATAATTTGTTGAAGCATAACTTCTGTAGATAAAATCGTCTTAGTGAAGATGCAACACCAAACAACATAACTAATAAAAAAATGGACAAGAAGACATCGGATTTTAATCAATGAAATTCAATTTAGAACATTTGAAAGAAGCAATACAAGTCTAATCAATAGAAAAGCGTATTAGAAAGGCATTAGACAAGCTGGAGAATGCGACTCACTGGGCGGCCAAATTTGGACAATTGTGCTATTTTAGCTCTCTGTTGACCTGGGTGACCTGAAAAGACAGCAAATTACCAAAATTACAGAAAGGTCAAGTACAGAAATAACATGATAAAGAAAAATGTCATTCAAGAGTCTATTTGGAAATAGATCAAAAATGGTAATGATTTAATACAATTTTACATATAAAACTAATCCCTGAATATGCAATCCCTGTTTTTAAAGGAGTACCAACTCAACATAAAGTTAAAATCATTGAATAGCATATCCAAAATACAGAAACAATCATACTCTTGAATGGAAATTTAATTAGTTGGAAAATAGCTGCACCCATTGTTTGTGAGGTTACATTTATTCCAAAATGAAAAAGTACCTGTGAAAATAATAATGCCATCAGCAGATACCCTTGCTAGCTCAGGAAGAGTTTTGTTCATATATTTTGGAGACAGGTAATCCAAAACATCTGACACTATAACATGAGAAAAAGACTTTGCCCTATATGGTAAAGGGAATTTTATATCTGCAACACGTACAATGCCTTTCTGCACTAGAGCCTTGCAGTGCCTATCAACATCATCAATGTCATATGGCTCCACACCCCATGCTTCAATTTCCCCTTCACTTAACAATTTGGAGACCACTGAACAACTCTCAGGGCCTACATGCAAAACATTTTTCATGCTGCCACCATATGCATCCTTCAGAACAGGAATTGCACTTGGAATTTCCAAAGTGCATGAAAAATCACCTGCAAGAGAAAACAATGCTGAAATTTGTTTATAACAGAAGTTTAAGGAATGTCTTTCCAAAGACAATGCATGTAATTGAACAACTCTTTTTTTGTGAATCAAACACAGTTTGTCCTGTTTTGACCAGGATTAATCAACAAATTTAATAGGTGAGGTAAGAAGAAAGTACAAGTTTGTTCATTCTATTACACAGAAGCACAGAGCAAATATACGAGGCAGATTTTTCTTATGGATGTTATTAGTTTGGAAAGTAAAAAAATAGGGAAAGGAAAAACCAGAAAGGAAAAGAAGAGATGTAAGTTATAAAAATAAAAGGCATCTTACTACATGGTTTAGGGTCCTGAAATTTTTCGATTTGCAAGACAATCAGGCATATTGCAAATTAAAATGTTGCAATTTTATAAGATAGAGATTTATTTTTCTAAATCTAGTAAACCTCTTGTCATCATCCGTGCTCATGCTAATGTATGTTTCCAGTATAAACTTTGCCAACTGATAAGGTAGAAATATATAGAGACCCCCTTAAACCTTTTTCCGTCAACCCAGCTGCAGATGTATCAGCAGTGGTAAGGGATTGCACTACAACAAATTGTTGTAGTAGCTTTCCTTGTTGTCTTAATAATTTGTTCTGTATAGGGAATAAAAATGAATTTCGGAAGAGGATGCTAAGAACAAACCAGGGGTGCCTTTTATAGCATAACCAATGTCTAATTCATATGATCAGGTACTCAGAAGACTACAATCTACACTGATTATATAAAACCCAACATAAGGTCAAGTTCCTCCCTATGTAATTGGGTGTTAAATATTGATGGACAAACAAAAATATGGTACTAAAGATGATGAAGGTCTCTATAATGAGCATGATGATAAGCCGCTCTAGCAACCAGAGCCCTCAACTCATAGGAGATTCGTAACATCATATCCTGAAACTTTTCATGTTCCTTGGTGCATCCAGAATTAGCAACAAACTTGTTAAAATATGGATAATCACCGTATTACTTGCAATTGGCTATAATGATTTCCCAATGCATGGAACTAGCTCCAATTTTTATTAGCATTGTTTCTGGCTTAAGTTTCCGTAGCAAAGAAATGCTACTGCTTTTTATCTAGTCATATGGCTTCTAAAAACAAAAACAGCAATAAGCAACTAATAATTTTATACAAAGCAATCCCAATAACATTCTGAAGGCCTAGCGACATACTTACCTTCAATCCTGCTAAACACATTCTTTCTTCCTCCCAATAGACCTGTCCACTTGAAAATGTAAGATCAACCAGTACATAAAAACAAGTACAGTAAGTTACTTACATTTAGGCTAGTTTAGTATATCCATAAAAATGGGGTCTAAAATGTATTTAATTAGAATACACTAGTAGTATAAAAGGCATTTTTTACCCTATCATCCAATTACAAATTGGCATATTGACTTTTGTGCTACTAAAGTCAAAACTAGAAAGATTTCTAACTAATCGAGAGTGCAAAATCTTAAAGCTGATGATGTATCAAAATGAAACTAAAAAATAATCGAGAGATGATTTTCTCCGTGATTTCACATAAGAACTTCCCATCAATTGATTTGTCACCCCACCATTACAGACATAGAAATTAGCCATTAAAGAAAAAGAAACCGTAACATTAACAAGAACAGCCCATAGAAGCTTGTTACCTGACCCACCAAAAGCATAAATTATGAGAAGAATAGCTCCCTGAGATTTTCAATAAAAAATAAAAATGATTAACCTCATAAATTTATTACTACAACAGGATCAGCCCAATTCCCATGGGTGGATCCCATTCATCAAACAGCAGCCAAAAGGGGAAAAAGGGTGAGAAATTACCACGAGGAAAAGAGATATGTACAGTAGCGAGGAAGTTTTGGATTTGGAATTGAAGAGTCCCCAAAAACATCCATCACCACGTCTGGTGGAACTTGGTTGTCTCTTTCTCATTACTTCTTATTGTGCCTGCAAAACAAAGATCACCTCACCATTATTGGGAACGGAATGAAATTGAAGAAACAAGTGAGCAGTGATGAAAATGGAAATGAAACGAAATGAAAAGGGAGAGTGCAGCACCTTATTTTATTAGATGGCATTCATAACTTCATTGAACAATGAAGGAAGTTTAGAGATCTGAATCTAAATATACGAGAAAATAAGAGAGAGATGAGAAGCATAGCAATTGCTATTGCATTTGGATTACCTTACAAACACTAACTTCAACGATCCGCACTACTCTCATTTTCATTCTATTCTACAACGCCGCATTACAATAAAAAGTTTTAGTTTTATTTAAAGCAAAAATCATTCAAGCTTATAGTTTTTTACCTCTTTTACAAATAAATATTTTCATTTTTAATTCATCTTCAAACTTTACCTCATTTAAAAAGAAATAATTTAAACCTTAGTTTTATTTTGATTGATTCTTAAATTTTATTCATTTTATAAATAAACATCTAAATTTTTTGAATTTATTTTACTTATTTCTTAAATTTATCAATCGTTTATATATTATTTTTTTCTAAGATGTTTGAGTTAAATCATTTATATTGTTTTTATTTTTATTTTTTCTCAAAATTGGATTTTCGTAAATTAAATGAGAATTTATAAGTAAAAGGAAAAATAAAATGATTCAAAAAAGTCAATTTAATTTTACAAATAATTTTAATTGATTAGATTTTAAATTGTTTATGTAGAAAATTGTAGTTTTGTAAAACTCTAGTACATGTTTATCCTGGAGGAATAAATGTTATTTTCGAACAACAATACAAGTCTTTAATTTTGTTTGTTAATTTATTTATTTTTTGAATATCTGATTATTCAATTGAAACCAAAAAAAACTAGATGAACTGAGCGAAAATAAAAAATATTCTAACAATTTGTAAGAATAATTCAATGATTTATAAAGCAACCATTTTAATTCAATCGATAAAGTCTATTTCAATAAATAAAAAAGAAATTAAAAAAAATGAAAAGAGTGATGAAATATTTTCATTTAATGCAAAATATTTAACTCGAACGTGTTAGAACACAAATGTTTATAAGAAATTGTTAAATTTTAATGATTAATTAGAATTTTAGATGTTTTATTATTTAATTATACATTTATTTATTATTATTATTATTATTATTATTATATATATATATATATATATATTTAAAACTATTACATGAGAAGATTATATACAATTTCTTGGATTATCAGTGTATAATTTTATTTTTTTAATATAGGGCATGCTTTGACCAATGAGAGTGAATGATGAGTTCTATCTTCTTATTATTATTATTATTGAAGAGAACTATAGGGACTAAATTCATATTTTAAAGCGTAAAGGGGATTAAATTCATGTTTTAATGAGTGCTTAGTTAAGAAATAATAAAATTTGAGGACTAATTGGAATGAAATAAAGTTGAAGATGTTTATCATAAAAAGAGTAGAATTTTAATATCAATTAACATAATTTATTACTAGACATTTAGGATAGTCGATCATTCGACATTTTGGATAATCAAAATTAATTTGACTCAATTAAAGAAGTGGTCATTCAACTTGTAACTCAAATGAACTTGATGGATATCGTCAAATCTGTACTTTCAACCTCAAAATATATTAACCATTCATGGGAGATCTTGCAGGGTGGAACCATATAGTACCAGACACAAGATACATCTTTCAAAAACCAAGACTTTTTTCGAATAAGTCAATTTATTTGGGATCCTCCGGATCCACTCTTTTTCTTATTCAAAGATGTCTTTTGTCTCTGTGTTTTCACATCGACAATTCTTTACAGATGAAGAGATGTCAAGGGAACTTCTTACTTCCCAAACAAATCTTCCTACATCTATATATAAAGATTGGTTTATCAAGAATATGCAAGAAAAGCTTCTTGAATTGTTGATTCATTGTCAGAGATGGCGTAGAATCAATAGTTCATCATCTAAGGATTTTCCCCTTCTACTACTTTATCTAAGAGTTATTGTTAGAGATCTCACATCGACTAGAGATTAGACCCTTTCATTGTATATAAGTGGGTGCAAACCTCAACCCTATGAGCCGGTTTTATGGGGTTGAGTTAGGCTTAAAGTTCACTTCGTAATATGGTATCAGAGCCATTTCGAGCCTATCCTAGTGAGTATTTGTTAGACTTATCAGGCCACCTGCTATCGGGTCGTTATCGGACCACCCATAATATGTTATCCCACACACGAGTTGACAGTCTCGGCGTGAGGGGGTGTGTTGGAGACCCTTATTTCTCTTCGTCTCAGGTCGATGGATCATCTCAATCGAAAGATCTCCTATATCGATAATATACATTCTAGTTGACTGAACCTAATTCAAATTATTTTGTTTCGAAGCAAAGAGATCCACGGAACGATTTGTCTTGGTAATATGTAAATGGGGAAAATTAAATGAAAAAAAAGAGAGCAAAACCTAATTTTCAGAAGTATCCCAAAAGGTAACTTTAGTTGAAGGTTGTTGTGAATGATTTGGTTGTCACAAGAGGAGAGAGAGTGAAAGTTGTGCTTTCAAGAAAAGGGAACATGGAAAGTTTGGGAGATGGATGTGTTGGGCTTATAGGAAAAGAGAAAGAATAAGGCAACTTGTGTGCAGGGCAAGATAGTTTTGTCAACAAATGAATCTTGCAAAGCAAATATGATTAAAAGAGAGAGCATAAACTCTACTAGCAAGAAAATTAAGAATAATGGAAGAAAAATTATCCATCCAATTTGCCATGATGCTATCACAAGGAATAATTAAGTGAACAGGAGTCTATACAACGTGACATGATGCTATCACAAGAAATAATCAAGTGAAAGGACTCGAAGTGATAGTGAAAATTTAACTTTTTTAGTGAAAAAAATTGTAATTGAAGAAGAGAAATAAAGACAGTACAATATTACTTTAATTGTTTTCTAGAAAAAAAATTATGATAATTAAAACGGACTATTCTATGTCGATTTTAAACTCATCATAGACGTAGACACCATTAAAAATATGTTGGGTTTAAAAAAGTCGTCATAGAAAATAATATTACTTTTTATGATAAATTATTACTTTTTATGATAAACAATATTTTAACTGTGATAAAATTGTTATTTTTTTATAATAAATAATATTTTAATTGGATTTTAGATTAAAGACAAACCCAGTCATAAGAAATAATATTTATTATGACAAATTTAGTAATAACCGTTATAAAAAAAGTATATTTTTTTTAAAAAATTGATACATTCATTTATTACAGTATTTTTTAAGAATTATTTGTTGCAATAAAATAATTGTAAATACTGTTATTACAGTATTAAAAATTAATTATTACAGATAAATTAATTAAGAATAGAGTAAATACTGTTAAAAATTACACTTGATGAATAAATAAAAATCAAAACTAAAATAAATTTGAATAGAGAAAAGGAAGGGGAAATATAGTTGATGGGTTAAGGAAAATGGAAAAGTAGTTAGTAGAAATAGTAGATGAGGAAGGTGAGTGAAATGAGTTACCGTGGTTCAATAGCACTTCTGCTGGTGGCAAAGCAATTAACTTCAACTGTAGCTACTTCTGATCAAGAATTTCAAATTCATGCCAACAATAAAAAAAACCTGGACAACAGAACATTTAAAATCTAAACATTACTGAGAAAAGAAATGACTAACCTGGAACCCAGAAGGGCAATGCAGCAGGAATCTTGATGCAGTAGGAACCTAGAAGGCGAGGATCAAATAAAAGGAAAAGGAAATGATTAGATATCAAAATGAGTTATGAGCAAACCATTGTTCTTGTTCGCATATATCAACAATGGCTTCATAATGCTTTGGGCATCATCTCGCGAAAAGAAAAAAAAAAACTATTCATTAATGTAATTGAAATATACAACAAAAATAGAATTAGGGAATTCAAACAAAAATTACGGAACCAGCGAAAATGGCGAAGTCCAGTTAGGATGGCAAGCACTGAGACGAAGAACATGAGCGGGAGAGAAAGGAGTGAATCTAAAAGTAAGATTTAACTTACTATAAAATTACATTTATTATGACGGTTAAAAATATAACATATGTACTAAATTCTTACTGTCTTTTTTTAATTTAACTGTCGTAATAAATTTGTAATTTATTATAAACATACACATCAAAATGGAATGTCTATATTATCAAAATAATCAAAAGATGGAAGACAAGAGAATCAAGAAACACGAAACAATGTAAGTGATTATCAACTTTTGGATGCATTTAATGAGTTTCCTAATGAGGTAAACAAGCTATTTTACTTTAAAAAAAATAAGTTGCAAAAAGAATTATATGGTTGGAAATTTGATTATGAAGTTTTGGAAATTACTTACAATAATTACCAGTGGAGTTGAACTTTTTCCAAAGTGCTGTTTCTTGTCATGAAAATTGTAAGAATTTGGAATAAAAAATACAGTATTTTCATTACTTGCAAAATTTACGATAGGAATAAAAATCCGATGTACTTATTAACTTAAAAAAAATATGTTATAAATAAAGTTGAGTTTGAATACACGTTAAAAAAAATGGAAAAACTTTACAGAAACTGATTTAACCTATCACTTCATTTGTAATCTGTTTTTATTGTTTGAAGAAAGGACAAACTTTTAATTCACGATCACTTTTGTTCTTTATATGTGTTCAATATAAACTCTTACATTTCACTCCTTAAAAATGTATGCTTTGATAAGATTGATAAACAATTTTTCCATTTAAATATTTATTTAATATATTATGTTAGAATTGCGAAATTTATTAAATCTTTTAATTTTAAATCTCACACTTTTTTTTTCTTATTTTACTCAAACTTAGAAAAAAAAAATATTTAAAAGTAATAAATAAGTTAAAAGAAATAATAATGAGATTTTAAAATAAGAGTTATGAAGCTAAGTAGTGTGGTGTAGTGGCGTTATGAAACACAAATAAACAAAGTAGACGTTGGATATTGAGAGCATAGCTCCTATTTTGTTGCATGAAGACAGATTAAGATTGAGACACGTTGGCAAGCATGTATATTTGTTGTCTCCCAGCATCCTAACCTAGTAAAGCACTACACTCATCTGGATGTGAACAAACATGACATTTTCTGTTGGAAAAAAGAATTGCATCATTTGTTTGTGTTTCTCAATATTTTAGCATATTATCAGACAAGTTTGTAGTTTCACGACGCAATGCTTCCCCTACGATCCAGATCCTCATCGGCTTTTTTGGTGCCACACCACTTCAGAAGTAGGTAGCATTAATTATGTATCAAACAGTCTTTTCGTCACATCACACCGATACAAAATACAGTCTTTTGGTAATTCTCTCATGGAAAATGTATCAGCAACAAAAGCTTTAATAGTATTTCTCTTTTAATATAACGAATGCATCTATACCTATATATATATATATATATATATATATATATATATATATAAATAAAGAGATTCTTCATTATTATTATATATAAAAAGAGATTCTTTATTATTATATATATAAAAAGGATTTTTCATTATATATTACGGAAACACAGTGAAGCCAATGTGCATCCACATTTTTTATTATTATTATTATTATTTGTATTCATATATTTTAAATATCAAATATTATTAAGTAAAAATAAGATAAAAACATTTTTTCTCATTATTTATGAATTTCAACGTACTATTTTAATAATTAAGTTGCAGTAAAAAATATATTAAACAAATTTAAATTTATAACACAATAAACATAATCAATTTTTGATTTGTTGTTATTAACATAAAACTAAAAAAAGAGAAATATAATAATGAAAAGAAAAAAGAATAGGAATAAGATAAGAAATCCGGTAACAAACCTTAAAAAATATTTATTTTTCAATCCTTTTCCTCTTCTTCACAAGAATGTTGAGAACGCATTCTTGCTCCCATGCCCACATCAACAATGATGTCAACAATGATGTCAAGTTAGCTTTGTACCTTAAAGAAATTAAGTCATCATTTTTGAATCACTAATTTTGATTTGTTGTTACTAACATAAAACTTAAAAAAAAGAAATATAATAATAAAAAGAAAAAAAAAATAAGATGAGAAACTACATAACAAAAAAATATTTATTTTCTAATCTCTTTCATCTCTGCAAGAATGTCATATTCAAAACACATTCATCCTCCCCGTCGATGCCCACATCAACAATGGTGTCAAGATAAGTCTGTACCTGTGCAGTATTCCGTCCTCGGTGTACGAAAATGAAAAGTAGAGTAAAAAAAATAAAAATGAGTAACTTTAACAATTAAACAACCCAGAAAAGAAAACTCACTTATAGATATTAACGTGGGATGCATGCTCTTCTTCTTACTTTTATATTGAAGAATTAATCTTTTTATCTAGTGGAAGTAATATGAACAAAAGAGATAAAGTGAGAAAGAGGAAGGAAAGAAAAACGATAATAAAATTTCAAATAGAAATTCAAATTGAAAAAGAAACTGAGTTAAAACTGAAGAAATAAATATATATTTAAAAAAACTAAATTCAAAACTGTTTTAAGTTCAAAAACTCCATTTTGATAACTGTTTTAATATTTACAAAATTACAAAATAACTAAAACTAAAATTAACTTTTTTATATATATAAAAAACAGTTATATATATAAAAAATAGTTATGGAAAATCCCCATATATATATATATGATTTTTTACTTTAATTATTTAATTATTCTTTTGATGTTTATCAATTTTATTTTTATATTAATATTTATTTTATTATTTTATTTGGACATTTTAATTATTTTATTATTATTTTTAAACATTTAATAAATAATTAATTATTTTTATAATGAATTGAAAATTATTTTTCTTCATTATTTTTCAAACTAATATTCCATCATTTTTGTAAAAAACAGTTACAATTCTAAATTTTGAACGTGGAATAGTTTATTAAACGTTTTGTACGAGACAATTTTTTTTTCTCCATATCTTGTTAACATATTTAGCTTTTCTGTTTTAAGTTATTGAGTTTTGTTTGTTGACTTAACTTTCCTTTTCTATTTCAGCTAGGTCTTAGTCTTTTTCTTATATATACACCATGTATTTTATTTTCATATACATAAATAAATAAGAATTTCTTTTGTATTTTCTTTTCTATATTTTTTTCTCTTTTATGCTTAAGTCATTGTCTCTTTTTCATTTGCAAGTAGGGTTCATCAGAATCTCCCTTTCTCCATTGCTATTACGTGCGTTCCATTTGATGCACCACATCAGACAAGGAATATTTATCTTCATTGGCTGTAATATGGTATCAGAGCAATTTCGAGCCTGTTCTAGCGAGTGTTTGTTGGACTTATCAGGCCACCCGCTATCGGGTCGTTATCGGACCACCCATAATATGTTGTCCCACGCACAAGCTATCACTCTCGATGTGAGGGGATGTGTTGGAGATCCCACATCGACTAGAGATTAAGACATTTCATTGTATATAAGTGGGTGCAAACCTCATCTCATGAGCTGGTTTTATGGGGTTGAGTTAGACTTAAAGTTCACTTTGTTTATGTCACATATTTTGGTTTACTACGTTTTTTTTTATAAGTTTTAGTTGTCTGATGTGTTATATATGACTCATTTTCAATTAAACTTACTATCTGTTTCTAAACTCACACACCAAACTTAAATGCACTTTAACTTTCATTTCAACCCACTACATTATACATGACAATCTCATTCAAAAAGACGAAAAATAAAACAAATGCAAAAAATAGAAAGCGAGTAAATTATATTACTTTTTAATCAGTAAAAAAGTATATAAATAAAAAAGTAATCGAATTGGTATAAAAGGTTTTCTACAAAACACTTTTAAAAAACAAAAACTACAATATCTATGTAAAATTCGAGATGAAATCAATAGTAACCTGAACACATCTCTACGCTCTAATTATCATATAGAAACATAGAATTTCCAACAACAAAAATCTTTCACTTCTATGCACTCTGTAAAGTCAAAAAACTAGTCTAATCCTCTTTGTGTCAAACTAAGTGAAGTTGTTAATAGAAAAAATGATTAGACGACTACGTCGCTGTCCAAAATAAGAACAAACCTCTAACCACATTTCACACATTATATCAAAACTTATTTGTAGATATAGAGTCCTATTAGTAAATTATAGTAATAGATTACTTCCATTTCTTAAGAGAAAAAAGAAAAAGAAAATCCACAAATAATATATAACATATTATATATAATGTGCAAATCAAATACATACAAATCCAAAATAATTATGTATAACTGATTGGTTATGAAAAACAAGAAATAAAAAAACAAAACAAAGAATAAAAATAATAAAACAAATCAAGGAAAAAGAAAATTTAAAAAAAGAAGCTTACCAACAGCAAAGAAGACAGACGGAAATGAAAAATTATAAAAAAAAACTAAAAACCCAGAAACATATTATAATTATATTATTAAATTAACTTTTCTAACATTTTTCTTTAATATACTAAACTGTATTTTCCTTATAAAGATTAATGTTACAAAACATAAAAGATTATTTACTCTCATTAAAGAGCACATTTAATATGCTAAAAAGAAGTGAGCGTTTTTATGTAACATTTAACAATGTCTAAATGATAGACTAAAGATGACATTTGATTTTTTTTTCTCTAAAAATACCTTTTTTTTTTCTTTAACACTACTTTACATTTCAACAATGAACCAAGCATATGAAAACAATCAACATTGTTTAGCATCCAAAAACGATAAAAGTCATTCCCTAAAAAAATGCCAAATAAATAGTACAAGAAGAACACGCAATATTAAATATACTGTAATTAAAGCTATTCAACTATTGAGTATGTTACAATGTTGGAAATTTTAAACACATTTCGGTATATTTAGAGTGCGCACCTCCCAATATAAAATGGAAACTCGTTTCCATTTTGTACAATGATAAATGGAAAAGCATTTATGTGAAGAGTACTGTCATGCCATAATAAAAAATGGGGTGCTAATAACAATGGCCCAGGTTAGTATACTGGGATTTCGCCTAAGTCCAGCCTAGCAATATTGGGCTAAACTAAAAATAAAAACTAGGCAGTTTCTTCCTGCACCCCTACATTTTTCTTCCTGCACTCCCACAATGTAATGCAAAGACAAAAATATCCCTACTATTTTTTAAAAAACCTAAAATACACATAAGATCCACACTACTCTTTCTTCTTCCGGACAATGCAATTCGGTAATTTTACAGAATGGGAAATCAACATTTATTTTTTTGCATTTTGGATTGGAAAATCCATAAATATTCTGGATTGGTGAATCCGGTAATCTTCCGGATCCATCAATCCGTAACAAAAATTAGACTTTCAGATTCAGCAATCCGGAGATCAATAAGTTGTTTTCAAAACACCCCTTTATTTGAAAAAGAACACGAATCACTTCCAGATTGATAAATCCTTAGCACACTCCCATATCCCAATATTCGATAACCTAAAAAACTCTAGTTTTTTCAAATAAAAGGTGAAAGTCAGTTTTGGGATTTACAAAATTGTGAGAGTGCAGAAAGAAAAACGTAGGGGTGCAAGAAGAAGAAGCCTAAAAACTATTAGTAAGCATTTACGCAGAGTAGGCCGAATCAACTATCATTCGTAAGGCTACTTCATCCTGCACCTTCATATATTCTCGCACCTCCATATATTCTTGCGGCATCATACTAAATGTAAAAAGATCTTTTTGTCCTTCAGTAAAAAATTAAATTAACCTTTAAAATTCCACACACCTTTCTCACATTATTTCTTCTCCCATTTTATCTCACCCTGGTAACCCAAGGACCTCGCCTCTTTTTCTTGCATTGGTTTGTGATTTGAGTGTCTTTCATTTTTATTTTTTTTAAAAACATTTCAGATTACATAATCTATAAGATATTTTTGAATCGAGAAGTGTTCTCCAGATTTATAGAATCTATAAACAATTTTAAAAAATATATATTTTGAATTATATAATTTAAAAGTTAATATTAAATTTGGAAATAGCTTTTGAATTATGTAATCCAAAATATATTTTTAAAAAGATGGTATTCTGGATTAGATAATTTGCAAGTTTTCTCTGTATTTGGGAGTAGCTTATCGATTATGTAATATGAATATATTTTTGATTACATAATCCGGAAGCTAATTTCATATCCAGAAAAGATTTTCAGATTATATAATTCAGAATCTAATCTCAAATTTAAAAAAAAAAATTAAATTAATTATGTAATCCAAAATATAAACTACACTTTAATTTCTTTTTATAAAAGGGTATTTTGAAATAAAAAGCTTAAGAGGTGGCAAAAAATAAATGTATGGGGAAGAGGCAGCCCATTCACAACCAAGAGATTTCTCACCATGTGTCTAGTGGTGAGGGTTTTGATAAGCTTTCATGAAGTGAGAGACAATATTTAAATTGTATATTTTAAAAAATTTAATTTTAATAATGATTTAATTTAATTTAATTTTTAGTGAATATGTTCTTCTTACTAAAATAAAATAGATGAATAACTTCGCATTTAAAATATAAAGAAAATGACTATCATTTAGTTAAAAAAACATAAGAGAATGCTTATTTCAGAACTAGAGAATGTTATTTTGTTGAAAACATAATATATGTTATGTCTATTTTAAAACTATAGATATGTTAGTGTTATTTAACTTAAGGTCATGAGAGAGTCAAGTTTGATATTCTTACCTTTTTCTTAATTTAGTTTTTAGTTAATTTGTCAGGAAAAAAATAAAATAGAAATGTCATAACTGGTTTATTAGGTTCAACAATATTTATTGCATTTTTTATTTCTATATAAAAATATTTTTAAAAAAAGAATATAAGAAGTATTAATTTTAGCTTTCTATGTATAATTGTTACTTTGTTCTATACAAAACTCTAAGCCTAGTTTTGTATAATTGTTACTTTGTTCTATATTCATCATTACTTCTTTGGTACGCATAAAAAACTTAAAATGACACTTGTCATGAAAGTCAAAAAGTATATAGTTTTAGAAAAATACTGATTAGTGCCCTTTGGCGGATAATTAATTTATAATTTTTTAATGTACTCTTACATAGTTTTCAATAAAAAAACTCTCTTTTCAACAAGACCCTATATTTTTATTGTAAATGTTAATTAATTTCCACCGTTATTCCCGATTCAGTCATGATTTTCACTTCAGATCTGCAATTTGAAGCAACTACCATGCATCTACTGATAAATGAGGACATATGCATACCAACAACAACGAAGAGGAAACAAGTCATTGTTTTAGCTGAGCTTTCTACATTTTTAGATTTTTGATACTTTATCTTTTGTTGGAGGATCAAGAAAATAGACAGGAAATTTCAATCCATTTACATGAACTGAAGTGATGTATGGACAAAATTTTGAAATGATAAGAGCAATATATGCATTTGTAGGTACTCCTTTTGTCGCTTCTTTATGCCAGAAATTATGTGTTGCAATTTAAACGTCCTGATAAGGTCTGCTTCATTGCATTTATTCATGATAATATTTTGGCTTGAAATAACCACAAACTTGTATATTTCCATATCTCTTAATTTTGACTTGCTGATATTATTATTGCTTAGGACGTGTGTTGACTATAATGTTAACCTTTTCCCTATAATGCCAGGCTTAAGGCAAAGGGAACAAACAAATCGATGACTAATTAAAATTGCTGACATTACAGCTATCCACAACAAGCATAAAAGTTAAAAGTCTCTTTAATTTCCAATGATATCAAATCTGGTGATTTAATTATCAGCACTAAAATGCAGGATCCATGAAGCACGGTAGAGGTGAAAGTTGAATTAAACTACTGGAATTGATTATCTTGGACATGACATATTGAACTTTTCCAAACTCTGTCTTCACCACGAAGCCGTACACTTTGGTAATGCCTCCATATTCTTCTGCATGGTTCATCTTTATTGACTTCATAATGGTCACTCTCTTGATTCTGTCCACGTTGATTTTGCCGTCGGCATGCTTCTCTTTTACATGTTTGTTTCCTCTGCTTTTTTCCTAGTAAGGGAATTGGGATACCATATGCTAACTTTATCTTTTCAAATTTGGGAGGCCACGCCCACTTAATTAAAGGCAAAAGGAAAAAACAAAAGGGTCCTTCAATAACAGTGGATATACTATTTTTTCACCAAGAAGTTGGTGGTGGTGGTGTAGTCTTCACATTAAATATTCACACAGTATATTAATACGCGTGAACAATTGGATACTTTCTATTTCCTTGTCGCACCATTAGTAATTTTTCAGTAACTATACACATTATACAAGCTTTTCAGAATAAACGTTGTGTTATGGTATATTGAAGGCGTGGATACGTATGCAGAATATAGTGCTGAGATGAGAATAGACAATAACTGTTGTGCATAATTGTCTTGACCAAGGCTTTTGGGCTCACAATCACTGGCATGATAGCTTAGGGTGATTATTTCCCACGAGGGGATGACGAAATACTAATCATGTTAGAGATCTATGCAAGTTCATGTTGCATTTTTCCCACCATTTCAAATTATCAGTCACCTTTACTTCAGTTTTTGTCACTTTAAAAAATCATCATGACCACACTTTAACTCTCTTAATGACATCAATCTAGTTAAAGAGGATTGTTTTACAACAGGATTTGGTGTTATTAATAATTTCTTTATACATTCCTTTAAACAAAAATTAATTTAAAATAAAGTATTGATTAATTAGTTTCATATTCTATGTCACTAAAGAAGAAATATTACTCGATAGTTTAAGATTAGCATGTATAGGTAATCTCAATCAATATTTATACTACTCAATTTTTTTAATTTATGAGCATGATTAATATAATTAACTCAATTACTTGTTATGTAAAGATGAGTAAAAAATGTGACGACTCTAGACTTTTGATAACTGTCTAACACTAAATAGATGATAATATATAAGTGGCCAAATGACCCCAAGTCATCTCCCAACAAAATTCAAAACTTATATGCAAGTAATGAGGATTAACAATAATAATAAAAGATGCATCTACAACTAGTGCCCACTTTGTTCCTTGCATATACTCCATCAAAATGCTTATCTCATATCTCTTAAATTATGCGCTCAAGAAATTAATTAGAACAATGCAAACTAACTAAGAAGCCAAAGTTTAAGATATGGAAGACTCTCAATCCCGCGTTTAAGTACAACCTCTCACAAAAATCGATTAAAATATTAAAACAACTGCTATAGAGAATTAAAAAAATGAAACTTTTATTAACCAAAACCTCATAACTCAATGGGAAATTACAAAGGAATCAACTAAAAAGGTTTAACTTTTCACTTGGAAGCAAAATAAAAGAATTACAAAGAAAAGAAAAACTAGGTCTAAAATGTGTTTGCTCATCTAAAACGAGATCCCCAAAAGCTGTTTCTTCCTCTTTCTGATGCCTCTTTTATAATATTATTTTTCTTGCACAAAATCAGATTGCCTTATGATATTGTTTTACAATTATCAGATGTTTCCTTTCTTGTTTCAAATTATTAAACATATATCTTCATTCCCAAATAGTTTCGTATTTTATTCTTCTTCTCTTCCAAATATTTTTCTTCATATTTGGGCATTGATTGTAATTGATTCTCATACTGTTGTGAGAGATATTGCAGAAATTTGCATTCAACTCCTTTTCTGGGATATTTGCAGATCTAATTATTTATTTCAGATCTTGTTTTCTGTTTTGATTCAAAAAAAGCAACTTAGGTTAAAAATAAAAAATTAATAACAATAAAGACCAAAATAAATTCAATTAGAAGAATATTAATTAAAATAATGGATTTATCTATTATTATAATCCAATAATCTATGATTTAAGACATTGAGTGTGAATAAATATATATGCACTTCAATTTCTTAATATTTGTCTCCTGCATCAACATTTTTTATTAGTTAAATTTTAAAAAAGACTATTAAATCATAAGAGGAGTTACTAAATAAGAAGTAGAAACAATATAGTTAAGTAAATTTTAATTAACAATGTATTAAAAATTTTGCAATTTTGGCGTTAGAATCTCAAACTAGAATATAAGCAAGCAAAGGTCCTGGGGACAATTACATATTATTTTATACCCTCGTGTCATATTTAAACGTAGATCATGAGCATAAAAGAGCATGGAAATGAAAAAAAGAGAGCATATCTGAAGTGTGAATATACCCATGCCGAGTGAGGTTGATTGTTTAAGATAAGTAAAGTGTTAAAACTTTAGAATGTCGAGTTTATTGTTAGATGGAATTTTATTCTTCAGATTAGGAATATGTTTCTTCAATTAATAAAAATAGGTTGCTTCTTTTCTGAATTTTGTTACCAACATTTTATCAAACATAGAAAAACAGTTTTGGGTTTTCGTTTGAACTAATTATTATTTTTTTTAAATTGTGAAACATTCTCTTTGGATAATATATAAATAAATATTTTTTCTTTCATTTAGAAAATATAAGAAAGAGAAATAAAAAGTAAAAAAAGTTAGAGAGAAAAATCTCAAGAAGAAACTCCAAATAGAAACCTCCAAAACAAAAACAAAATGGTCTCAAGTATTTCATTACCTTCATCTCCCATTTTCTTTATCACTTTTATAACTACAACATTGAATAGAAATTAATTTTAAAAATAAAAAATAACTAGTTACTATATTAAATTAAATATTATTTTTTAATTAGTTTCTAATGAAAAAGTACAAATTAGTTTCTAAAATATACTTAATTAGCTATCAATTAATTCATTTAAATTTAAAGTTGGTAGGCATGTGAAGTTTAAGAAGATATCTAATGGAATTAAAATCAGTTGCAAGTATAGAGACCAAGCCATAAACTATCAGATGATCTGAACAATACACTAAATATTGAAGGAACATACCCTCAATGTTCAAATGATGATATATTATACAATGATTATGAAGTACAAATTGTTAAAAGATGTTTATGTCAAAGATTGTTATGTATGAGGAAAATGAAAATAATATGGAGCAAGAATTTGATGAAAATGCTGAAGTTGATGAAGATGAAAGATGGAAGATTGTTATGTATGAGGAAATACAAATGATTGAGAAAAATGTTGGAAATCCCACATGAGATTAGGACATTTCATTGTATATAAGTGAGTTCAAACCTCATCCCATAAGTCGGTTTTATGGGATTGAGTTAGGTTTAAAGTTCACTTTGTAATATGGCATCAAAGCCAAGTTGAGCATATTCTAGCAATTGTTGGGCTTATCAGGCCACCCACTATCGGATCATTATCGGACCACCTATAATATGTTATCACACGCACGTGAGGAGAGTATCCTCATCTCTAATCGGTGTGGGATCTCCAACAAACATCTTAAGAAGAATGATGAAGTATGAGAATATTTCTTGTGACAACTTATGAAATTACATATAATTTTTCTTTATATTTTGATTTTTCTTTTATCAATATGTAGTTTTTTTCTTATAATGATTAATTTTCACTCAATAGCCAGCATAACTACGTGGACCTACAAAATCAATTCTTCACATTGATTTGAAATAGTTAAAACTAGTATAATTATAAAGCATTATGTTATGATAATATAAGAAACATTTCTCCTCCATTTTTATCTCATATTTGTTCCACTAAAACTTTAATATAAAGACGCGCTGTTCATAGACCACGATGGGTGTTAAGGGCCAGTATAATTATTAGAGTGCTTATAAAATAATGAAAGAAAGATGTGAAAAGTTTTCCAACTATGTGGCTTTCCTTAAGGCAGCAGACAAATTGTAATACGAGAGATGGCATTAAGTGATGAATCAGATAACATAAAGTCATTCAGAGGGAATATAATTGCCTTTTGTTTGAATTAGGTAAGGGAATATCTGCTGCCTTTAGACAAAGTTAAGCAAGAAAAGGTGAGAGTAATGATGACCCTGGACGTGGAGAATCAGTAGCAATGACGTGATCAAGAGGATCATTACGGTCAAAGGGATGGATTAAAATAAATATATATCTCAGGTCCAGTTATGCTTAATTGGGACACATATTGAGCTGGGTTATGTACTTAGGAGGACCAGCAATTTTGAAACAAATGATGTATTGTGTTTCACCCCATATTGCCTTAATAATTTCACCTTCTCAATCATAACCTTTTTATAGCCTTCTCGTCCATTTCTATTGATGAGTCCACATAATCTGGCCACAAGGATATCAAAATGAAAATTCAGGAGTTCTTTACTAGGACAATGTTAACATGAAACTAATTAAAGTTTAAACTTGCGAATAATATTTAAACCCTCAATTTTACTTGCTACAACCCTTCTATTGTATTGTCCATGCATGCAAAATGACAATAAAAAGGATTGAATTTTTACTTGAGAGAACAAAAATAAAAGGACTATGAAACTATGAACTATGCATCTGTCCAAGCAGCAAAAACTGGCATCTGAGGCAAAGAAAGGGCAGGCCTCAAATGGGGTGAAGGATCCCAAGAATTCACGTTATTTGGATTGGTAGACAATAATTTTGACGCAGTTGAAGGCATTCCAGAGAGCATTGGCACGCTTGTCCTATCAGGGCTACCTTCTCTTGAGCTATTCAAACTCGTGGCCAATGAAGAAGGATTTGACACATGCGTTCTCACCTTACTTGATTCCTCTACTTCTTGAAGAAACATGCTGTCCAAAGCCACTGAGAAGGATTGGTTAGTTCTGTCACTCTCAATTCTAGGTGGATTCTGATCAAGTTGTTGAGAGGATTGATAGAGAGCCATCTTCCACTGATCATTTTGACTTTCACAGCTCTTCTGCATTAGGATAGCTTCTTGAGTGTCATCATAAGCAGAAGACTTACGATTCTGATCAATATACTGAGTTCCACTGTCTGTCTCTCGGTTGCGCCTAGCTAGCTCACTGCTAAGAAGGTTGCTGCTCGCCATAATTTTCTCCACATCATATCTTGTTATGTCAAAGTTTGTTACAGCATTCACTCCTCGGAATTTTATAGCAGCAATGTCATAGGCTTCAGCTGCTTCCTCTTGTGTACCTAGAGTTTGATTTCAATAAGACTAATGATTAGCTTTTTGTGCCAACATTGGATATATATAATGTTTTTTTCCTCTTCGGCCTAATACAATGGATCTTTTTTTTGGGGGGGCAGACACTTTGGAAAGTAGTATTTGGTAAAAAACTTGAGTTCAGTGACATTGGATAAGATTTTATTTAAGTGAACAATTAAGATTTAAAGATATTATTGTGTATGAGTCTGAATAACAGCATTAATAAAAGCTGTCTCTTCGGGACTAACAGTCCTCTACAATATTTATTAAAGTGAGTCATGATCAGCTTTATCGTGGCTGAAAAGATGGGCATCCTTAGAGAACATGAAAGAATAGGTTTTCAAAGTCATAAAGCGCCCTCTATGTCGTATCCTACCATGGGAAACATGGTAATTGGTACGTGAACACGTTGAGAGAAAAAAAGGTACATTAATTCAGAGGAAGAAAAGAGTTATCCAGAGAGTATGAAAGAACTTACTGAAAGTTCCAAGATATAGATCTTTGTTTCCAGCCACTCTACCAATTCGTGCTTGCCACCTTCCATGTTGGTGGTGTCTGCTACCAAGTTTGAAAAACTTCAGACATTTTAATTGAAGATATAAAAATATTTATGTTACTAATTAAATTGTAATTATATGTACTGTGAATGATTGTTAGCTAGAAGACCTTGTTACTCCTCTGTACATGGAAGCCCCTCTAGAGAATCCGCTGCTTTTTCTGAATTGACAGAGTTGATAGATGTCATGAATAAGTAAAATAGTTGTTGACTATTTGCTTTACAGATGATAAATAGCAACAAGATTTTACCTTCTTAAATGAGCAACATACTCCTGTCTCGTCATGTTCTTCATTTCCTCAAGTTCATTTTGATAATTTTCCAACTGTTAGAAGAGAATGTAAAAGAAAAAAAGATGTCGTAAGATTATTGTTTTATTCTCTGTTATGAACTAGACCACACAACTTGAGTGGAAACATGAAAGAGAAAGGAGAAATAAATTATCTTTTATTACAGGGAAGTTTATGTGAGTGGAGGGTCCCCAATACTTGAGTGCGGCCAGATCATATGCTCTCGCAGCTTTTTCTTCCATATCATAACCCCCTAAAATCAAAAGTTTGGAATGACTTGAATAAACATAAATTTTCCTCTTTTGTTAAGGTCATAAGCAAAATATTAAATGATATCTATCTTTAACTGTCTCGTGAATCTAAGCTCTGTGAATTTCAAAATTAAAAGAAATTTTAAGTTCTTAAGAAACCTTACCTAGATAAACTGACATTCATCGTATTTTTGAGATGCATTCCCCGGGAAGAAAAGATACAAACCAAAAGTAATAGTTAGTGGTGTCTAAAAATTTGAAGATCTTTGCTTCAAAGAACAGTGGAACACAATAGATAGATATGTTCGACCTAAAAAATGCACAAGAAAAAAACAAAAGAAAAAGTGATGGGGAATATAGCCACTCTCTTACCTTGTCTTCCTTTCCTGCTTTGGCCCTCTTTCTTGCAGCTGTTGTCCCATAGATGAGCTTCATACCTACCAGTCCACCTATGCCTGATACACATACACACTTTAGAAATAAAGAGAAACAATAAAACAAAAAAACACAAAAAGGGATGAAGTGTTAAATGTGTTGAGGATGTTCACGCATGAACCATTACACATAATATTATGCAAATCAAGTGAACAAACAACTGACCTATAGCTTTATTCATTCAAATGCATAAACATATTAGTGCGATGTTGGTAGAAGAGAACAAACCTTGTCACGCCTCTATATTGGGAGGTTCTTTGTCCAAAGGTGTCAATGGACTTCCTATGAATTATTTGCTTCTGGTCAACCTTTTCAGGTCCCCTTTTCTTTGTATCCATGGCAACAGAATCAATGACAGCAGGTGATGCGCGGTGCGAACTAGTCACACAACTGGATTGTGAGCTAGGACTCATGGACAAGCTTAAAGACTGCAAATCCCCATATGCCATTGACCCGATAGACCCTGACTCACCTCCATTTTCCTCCACAGGAACAATCAACTTTGACTCCTGTGCATGGCTACTTTGGAAGTTCCTTACTCCCCAACTCTTAAGACCAGGAGCAGGAACTCCATCATCACCCATGTTTGGAATCTGAAGATTGCTGTCTGAAGTTTGACTTTGCTTCGACCCTTCTAACATCATATCATGGTTTCTCAAGGTAGAGTAATATGATAAGTGTTGGGCTTGAAGCTCTTGCTGATGTTGAGTGCTAATGTGCTGGAGATGGTTTTGGAAAGTTTGGTTACTTGGGTCACGGCGTGAGGATTGGTTGTAAAACACACTGTCTAAGCTCAGAGGCATTGTTTCTGTGACACTACATTCATAGTGAGGGGTCCCCATCGCTTCCCCACCTAAGAAATTCTCCAGTTTTGGAGTTGATGTGGTAGCCATTGCTTCACAAAAATAGATAAAAACACAGTGGTCAAGAGAGGCAACAATTAGTATAATGCACACTAAAAAACAAGTCTCCCAAAAACAAGAGAATATAGAAAAAGTTTTGGACTAACCTTGTGTTTGTGACCTGCTCAAAGCTTCCATACCATAGAGAGAACCATCAGATTTGAGGGGCATGATAGGCAAAGCTGAATAATATCCAACATTTTCAGCTTCAAGTCCATAGTAGAAGCCGTAGTTATTAAGTGGTGCAGTGTGGTAAAAGCTTGTGGGAACCACTTCAGCAGCAGAGGAGGGTTGGGGGTGTGAAGGAACACCTACGTTGATTTGAGGAGAGAGTGAGAAACCCAACCAGTTATTTTGATTATTAAGGTCAACAGAGTCATCATTTTCCATGCTCTTCATTTTCTCTCGACAAACACTCCCTTGCTCCTTCACCAAACAAGAGAAATATATATATCTATCTAAATATTCAATGGGAAACCATATCCACTATCTAGCCTCCCCACCCCACCACTTAGACCAATTTCTTTTCCTTCAGTTTTTTGTAAATAAATAATTTTGTCTCGGTTGCAAAACTGAGTGGGCTAAATCTAACAAACAATGTAAGCAAATCTATGCAGATCCTGCAGGCAACTGCATCATCTATAAGCTCTTTCTCTCTCTCTCTTTCTTTCTATGTGAGTGTCTTGGCATGTATGTATATAAGGGTGTCTCGGTGGACACATTTCTAAAGGGAACAAAGCAAGTTCCTTTAAACTAAACAAAAAGAATGTGTTCCAGCAAGCAATGCTAGGCATCCTTCCCGCATTCCATGGGGATCCGTGTATGAGAAAGACCTTCGCTTTTGCTTTATTCTACGCTCCCTCCTTTCCTTTTCTCTTTTATGTAACACTCCTTAGTCCATAGACCATAGTCACTCTCATATTAAAGTAATAATACCAATTAGTTATTGTTATCTAAAAAAGACCCTTGTGCTGCATCCAACAACAGCAAATACAGAGGCCTCATTTTTGCACAATGGATGCAAATGCAACTTCAAAACTCAAACCAAGTCCATCTCAAATTTATTGGTCACGCTCACACAGTCACACACACATTACTAATATATATTTTGTTATGTTGGATACATATATATAAATAAAGGTTCATTTAATGTGATGGGGGTTGCTATTTGGCTTGGTTGGTTGCTTTTGGTGTGAGTTGCTGAGAAGCTTGAATTGGGTTTCACGGGCCTTCGACAACGTGTCCCTCCTTCCAGTCACTTCAAAACAGTTTGCAGATCCTGCTCTGCTATGGACCCCTACAACAACTTTGCAACTACAGGACAGGTATCTGCCACCCAAGAGTTATAGGGGTTGGCTCTTACGACGTCGTTTCTTTAAACTCCAATTTTCTTGTCCTCCACTGCAAATAACCTCTGCTCTGCTGTGGGCTACCGACTCTCCCCTTTTTGCCCATGTTTTTCAAACGCACATTTACCACTTCCCCTTCCTCCAATGCAGCCAATTACACTTATATTTCAAATTTCAACCACTGCCACTCATTTTCTTTTGCCCATTCACCTCTTTCTCAATTACTTTCTAATATCAAGAGTTTTTAAATTTCTTACCTCGTTAAAATTGTAATTAACTGTTACTTCTTCAATTACATTTATCTACAATTGTTTCATAACACTTTCTGACTTTGAAGATATGTTTCTTGTGCATCAAATTACATCAAACAACTAAAGGACCCGAAAGCTACAGCACAAAAATTTACAGCATGTTTACGCGTTCAGTTCAAGTGTATCCACGTTTAATTGAAGCTAACACTGAACCGGAATAACGCAACTGTTATAGAAATCGTAATGAAACCTGAACCGTGATGTCACCGCAATTAAAATCTTACTTTATTAGTTATTAATCGTTGTAGTTCTATAAACAGCGATTATGGGAAAAAAAGTGGCAGTAATTAATACAGGGTTATTGATGATACTTGGTCTTAGAAGTTGTAGGCCACCTAAAAATTGTTGGCAATGAAGAAAAGAAAAGGTGCAGTATGATGATGGTAGAGTAAGTTTCAGGAATGTTAACACGAGTAATTAGGGCGAAGGGTGCTTTATAAAGTCAAAGCATGGAGAGGAATACGGAAGAAAAGACTAGAAAGGAAAATTATGATATATAGACGATGTGATCTAATTTGGCCCAATGCTAATTGGGTTACCATGATTGGCTACGCCACTCATCAAGCATCTAGAATAGGAGTACTTTTGGTATAAATAAATAGAATAGTAATATTAAATTATTGAGGTGCAAGTTTCTAATTTTTAATGGGTAACCGGGATTGTAGTCAATCAATAGATGCATGAAGACAAAAAGTGAGAGAGCTGAAGTCACTAACATTCTTCAACAGGGAAACTAGCGAGTGGATAATCGTATTCTCTCTATATCACCACATTAGTTATGGCAACCACAAAAACTTCCATTTCATGACCTTTTATTGTTATTTTCTCCAACTCGGTATACACCCTGCCTTATATATTTTGCACATTCCTCCATGGATCTTTTGTTGGTTTCCCATTGAAATATAGAGAGGGTGAATTTTATCCAAGAGCAGCTGAGGGAGAATGTGCCATTTTTTGTGGAGCAAATCCAATTGAAAATTGGAACCATTAACGTGAAAAGTGTGCGTTTTGGTGAGGCAAATAAATAGCAACTCACCATAGGAGTAGAGTAACTTGTGATAAAGCATGCATTCTCGAAGTATACATATATTCCTGATATGATGGAGTGATATGGCCCTTAATAAAGATAAGCGGATTTAAATTTATTCTATGTAGTGGAAGTGTGGGACAATCAACTTCACCATCACTAAACTTACTTTCATGTGATGCATACATTGATTAAAGTCCTACAAGACATTTTTTGTACAATTCTTGCCAGACATTTAGCCAATTGGTTAATCCCACTAATAAAGTCTGGTTTCTGGTTTTGCCAAACTAGACTATTTTCACATGAATCACAACACCCACTTAAGATAACCGCTAATAACATTTTTTTAAATAATTAAAAGTAAATATCATTGTGCCTTGCTAATTAAAAATACATTCATCATCAACTATATCTGAGACTGAAACCAAATAAATATATTCGTTAAATAAAAGAATATGTACACACTTGAGAAAGAAAAAAATTTCACTTTAATTTTTAAAGTCAAAAGCGTAAGTTACTTTAGTTGACTTTATGACATCTGTGTACTAGTCATTGATTTTTGAAAACCTTACTTCAACATTTTTATGTAGAGCAATAAAAAGTAAAATAAAAAAGAAGAAGTGGAATAACTTACGATCTTAAAATGAAGATTTTATAGGTAGACAGTAAAGTGATTCACACTTACGATCTGTAGCAGAATAAAACAAGAAGAGTCTACTTCTTGTCTAATATTCCAAGATCCAAAACAATGAGAAAGGTATGAAGTTTGAAGAAAATTAAAGCCCTTTCCCAATCGTTTTTTCACGTAAACCACAATCACGTTTCTTTACTGGTGCGATGTGTATATACTTACTTTCCTTTTCATCTCAGTTACTGGTCCTAGTTAACTATTTGTTTTGTTTCAGTAATTATTTTGTGGCATTTTTTATATTATCTGTTTTTGTTCTTTTGGTGCTGCACCCAAGAAATGAGGTGTATGTGTGTCATTTTTGATATAATATGTATAGAGAGAGAGGAGGGGGGCCTGTTAAAAAGGTAGGTTTAGATAGAGATTCCGTTTGATGGATGAGTATAATGATTAGTTTGCATGCAAATTTGCGTGACCAAATTCATGGAGACAGGAATTCTAGAGCGTATGATGGTGTTGAGAGAGAAAAGAGATGTGAAATGGAGTTAGGCAGTGAAAGAAAGACGTAGCAGCAGACCAGGAGGAATGTTGAGAAATAGAAAGAGGCCCTCTTTTTGATTGTGCTAATCATCACTCTCTGTTCACATCTCAACACACTCAACCACAAATAATGCATTCTTTCCATTTCACCATCCTTCTCATTTCTGTTTCCACTTATCATAAGTTTCCATTCTTAGATGTAACCCACATTAACTTCATAATTAACAATATTATTATTTTATTTTTAAAATTATTTTTTATTTCAAAATTTCATTATTAGAGTGAACAAATTACTGGCAAATAAAATTTTTCTAACTTTTTAACATATTCTTATACTTCCCACCCTGCAACTTCAATTAATTCAATTTTGATTTATCTACATAACAGAAATAGAAATAGAAATTATTAACATACAGCTATACGGAATCGAAACCAGATTTATGAATAAAGATAGAATCTATATAACAGCTGCTATAGGAAAACCTTAGGATCATATAATTATTATTTAATTATTAATATTGATATTATCAATATTATTATTTTTAATAACATTATTAATATTATTAATAATAATATAATAATTATTATTAATTATTATTAATAATAATATTTTAAAGAATTTTATTGATGGATAAACACTTGTAAAAATTACCGATAAATTTTACTAACAGATAATTATAAAACTTATCACTTGTACTATTTATTGATAAAATTTCGTCAGTAATTATATTTTATCGATAAATATACATCACTTGTACTATTTATTGACAAAATTTCGTCAGTAATCGTATTTTATCCATAAATATATATCCGTGATTATAGTTGAATTTATTTACAAATTTGTATATGTATGTAATAATTAATTGGTAAATTATAAATTTTTTTTTGTAATGATACTACTTATTATAACATTTTCGTAATAAATGATGTAGTATACTATTTATTCTTAAATTGTTTACTAATAATTCATATAATTTTGATTTATAATTGTAATTAACTCTATATAGATTTATTATTATAATATTATCATTTAAATATTAAATATTTAAAACACGGGTCAACAACATACTAGTTATTTTACATTTTTGGATTAGTACTAAATATATTTTCCATTGTTTTCAAGCGTCTTCATGGATGAGTTTTTTACTTCAAAATTTTCACCAAGTTGATAGATCCTTTCAAGTTTAAGGAGGACCCCACACACAGTTTTAGCATTGCATCTTGTTTATCATGTTTTTAATGTTTAATTATCCGCATTTAATTAGTTTTTTTGATAAATAAAACTAGAAAAGAACCTAATCATAAATTTACTTTCTATATTTTAATGACGGATTATATTTTCAAGTTAAGATTATAAGCTTAGAAAGTCTACAAGTACTCTAACTCTCAAATTCATTAAAATAAATAATTATATTTTCAAGTCGGTCTATAGTTTACATGAAAAGTATCACTTCTCCAAGATATTTTGTGTCATTTTATCAAGTCATAGTTGTTTGTTTAAGCAAGACTCAAATCATTCAATGATACAATTATTTATCTATTTTTACTTAAGCGGTCTATTTAAGCAAACTTTATTTTTTCAAAATTTAACTCTTTACACTCTACCTTGAGCAAGCAATTCACTTTTCTTAAGTGAATATTTTTATATATTTTTCACTTAGTTTAACTAAATCACTAATAAAATCTACCATAGAGCTTAATTATTTATTTAATTTTTGTTAGATAATCAAAATTAAAAAAAATATATAAAATATGGATTCAACAAATTTTATTAATAATACCATTACAACTAAATAAATTTAGTCCTAAATTGTAATGTTTGAATTATTTTAAATATTATTTCAAAATCACTACTTCAAAAATAGGATTTACCTAAAAATTAGATTCGTTATAATAATTAATTTTATTATTATTAATGTTTTTATTATTTACATTTGTTAATATTTATTATAGGAAATCAAACTCATTAAACATAAAATCTATAACCATTAGTGCCCTAAACAAAAGGATGAGTGAATTGTTTTTGAAAGATTTTTACAAAAAGATTGAAGGTACAGTGAAAAACTTTGAAAATCAACCAATTGACTTTCTTTTCAACTCAATAAAATTTTAGTTTTAAGTTTAATTTCAGAAAATCAACCAGTTGTTTTCACGAAACAATCAGTTGTCTATACCAGCAAAATTTAGAATAGTGTTAAAACAGTTTGAGTGTAGGGATAGAGAGAATCACACAAGATGTTTATACTGATTCACTCTTAACCGTTACATCCGGTCCTCAGCTAACCACTGCGAATTCATTATGTAATCAAACCTAGATTACAAACCACACACCAAGATGAATGATCTTGAATCCTTCAAGAACACAAACTATTCTTCGGCAAACACCACAGTTTCCAAAAACACCTTTCTGAAACTGCCTTACACACAAATACAAAAATACAGTGTTCAAAGAAGAAGAGAATAAAATACACTCGGGTATTACAAAAATTAAGGTTCAGAAGTACAAAACTTACACTACAAGAAATTTTTTATTTACATACCGATTATTACATACAGATTCAAATCCGTATGTAATGCATTACATACGGATTTGAATCCGTATGTAAAGTGACGTTACATACGGATCTGGATCCGTATGTAAAGTGAGCATTATATACAAATTGTTACATACGGATTTGGATCTGTATGTAAAATAAGTGTTACATACGGATTTTTACATATGGATCCAGATCCGTATGTAAAGTAAGCATTACATACGGATTTGGATTTGTATGTAAAGTGAGCGTTACATATGAGTTTTTACATTCGAATCCAAATCTATTTGTAAAGTGAACATTACATACAAATTTTTTCATACAGATATAGAGAATTGAAATAATTTTAAGATTTATTACGTTGTTATAATTAAATTAAAAAAGTAATTTGAGTTTAATTATTTCTTTTAATTTAATTAAACAAAAAATTATAATATTAAAATTTTAAAAAAAAATTACATACGGATTGTATTCGTATCTAAAGTATTACATACAAAATATTTTTAATAATTGTAAGAATATTAATAATTTTAATAATATTAATAATTGTAATAATAATAATAATTTTAATAATATTAATAATTTTAATATTTTAATAATATTAATGATATTAATAATATAAATAATATTAATAATATTAATAATAAATATAATAAAAATCTTCGAGTGGATTATAACATTTGATTTGTTCTTATTGTTATAGGTTTATTTCATTTTATAAGTATTTTTGCGTTAGACGTTTTAGGAGCTAAAAGACAATCTAGTGTATGATATCTTTGTAATATATCTTTATGCAATTCAGTTTTTGCCTATTCAAGTACTTCTACTTTATCATCTTTTACTTTTCTTCACCATTTTTGTTTCCACAACTTTACATTTGGAAGATAATTGAATTCTTGAAATGGGTAATAGCGAATATGAAACCGTGGTAGACGATGTTCTATTCAAATTGTTTTCTTCTTGGAAATCATTTTAGAATTCTATTCTCGAATGAAAACTTTTTTCTTTAAATATACAAATTGATTGGTTCAATGTTTTCTTCATTAAACAAGTAATCCCCATATTTGAGTTTCTTGCATTCAAGGTTGAAGATGACTTGATAATGACTTTGTTTACTATTTTGCGTTTTTTGAGTGAAGTTTTCTTCTATTTATTATAATTCCTTTAAATTTCTACATTTACAATTTTGCGTTTACATTTCAATTGCAATTTCCATTTCAAGCATGTTCTATTTTCATTTTTAAAATTTGTAGTTTATTAGATGGTCTCTGTTAAGTTCTATTGTTTCGTGGTTTAAGAATTTTTTTTCTTTCTCTTTTTAATTTCTATTGTTTATAGTTTATTTAATTTACATTTATGCACTTTTACATTCTTACCTCTTATATTTTCATTAGATGTTTAGTTTTGCACTATTACTGTTAGACGACCTTGTCCTGTAGACGGTCAAATGGTTGTAGTTAGTTTTTTTATTCATGAATTCATCTGTATTTTAGGTGTTGTTTTAAAATTTTAATTGTAGTTTTAATTCACTTTTACAAGTCTAGGTTGTCATTTTAAAAATTATTATACTATCGAAAAAGAGAGTCAATAATTGTATTCATAAATGTTAGTCACATTAACTTACTAAGATTTATCTTTCGATAATTATCAATGAATACATTCATGAATAATTAAATTTAGATATATCAATTCGTTCGTACACATCTTTTCTTTGTTTCTCGAGTTTATAATGAGTTATGGACAAAATTCGAAAAGATAAAATCTTTGATAATTCCATCATACATGATTGAGTTGCGAATTTTACTGCATCAACTTACAAACGGGCATGCATTGGTAACTACAGAAAAAAATTTCTGTCAATAAGTTGATATTGGTGAGATCTATCAACAACTTCTTGACAAAATTCGTTAGTAATATTTACCAACAAACGTTATACCGATAAAGTTTTTACCTTCACTTTGACTAAGTTTTCATCTTATCTACTAAATTTGTTCGTTGGTAATACTACATTTTCTTATAATGAATAATATTTGAATTGAAAAATAAAATGTAAGATCTTACAACATTTAATTATCACTAAATAGAGGAATAGTTTGATCACAAAGAAGTGATACAGATGAGAAAAGTTAAATGCACACCAAACTTATTAACACACAGGTAGAGGAGATAAATAGGTATGATTGAAAAAAAAAATAGTAAAAGACAATAGATATGTTGATGAAGTGTATAGTATTTAAAGATGTTTATACATCATCACTATTACTTGAACCGAAACCTTAAACTTTTTTCCTTAGGCCAAAACGGGTTGAGAAAAACAGATCTCTGACCCAGAGGGGAGACCAAGAGAGAAAGGCAAACAAAGGAGTCAAGTGACCAAAAACAATTTGCTTTGGTGGTTTAGGGCTTAAAACCTTTTTAGCCACATGTGTAGCAAAAACTCTACCATCCGTTGCTTTGTCACCCTGAGAAGCTCTAGCTCGCTCCTCAATGACCTCTTTAAAGTCCTTATAAAGCTTCCACTCATAATTACCCAATCTCTCCGTATTGGCCCTCCCAAAGTTTGATCTCACAGAGCCTGGCAAAACTAGAACTACGTTGATCCCAAAAGGCCTAAGTTCTAGGCGCAAACTGTTTGTCATGGCATGCACTGCAGCCTTGCTAGCACAATAAGACCCTGCCCAAGGGGTTGAAACTTGGCCTACCACACTGCCAACATTTACTATACTCCCACTTCTTCTCATAGCCATGTGAGGCACCACATGCTGCACCATTCTTAGTTGCCCCAGTGTGTTAATTTCCCAAGTCTTTCTAATTGTATCAAGTGGCAACTCAGCCAATGGCCCAGTGCTACCTATTCCAGCATTATTAATCAATATATCTATCCGACCATGTTTTGATATAACATTGGCCACAGCTGAAGACACACTTTCATCACAAGACACATCAAGCTCAAATGTCTCTATGTTATCTGACTGCAAATCTGACATGTCTTGCATCCGTGCTGAGATGTCAGAGGCCAAAACGTGGCATTTTTTCTCAGCAAATGCCATACAGTACTCGTAGCCGATGCCACCTTTGGCACAGCCAGTCACTAGAACTATTTTGCGTTCACTCATTTTGGTTGTACTTCTGGTTCAATATTTGGGTTCTCATCCTCTTATATAGATGAAATCAGATGTAATAATAATAAGAAATCTAATTTATTATAAATTATCCTATGTTGTTAGCTCATTTTTTCGTCACATCATTAGGATAAAGAATATTCTTTGCAACATATGCTGTTATGCTTCTTGTATCTTCTTGGATTATCCGTCTGCCGGCTACGTACGTTGGACTTGTTTTCTTTATGTCTGCAGTATGATGGAGATTTGTAGTTGTTTTCTTTATGGCTGCAGTGATGGGTATGCATCCTGTCACTTTCTGATGCACACATTTCGCCACAAACATGGTTCCATATGCGCAAGACTTTTTCAGCTTTTAATGAGCCACTGTGATGAATTAAACAATCCAAGACGCTCTAGTAGTACAAATTTGGTTCTCCTCGGATCATAAATAAACACATTTTAACATTTTATTTCTTTGCCCTCTTCTATGATTTATATTCCATTCCAACTGTGTTTAAAAAGGCTTGGAGGTTGTATTCAGAAAAATTTATAAAAATTTATATACGAATTATTAAGTTAAATTCGTAACAGAAAATTGTAATATTAATTATCTAATACGTATTACAAATTTTCATTAAAATAGATTTAAAATAATTCAACTGATATATGAATTTAAACTTAATCTAATTTAATGGATGTGAGATTTTCAATAATAATAATAATTGAATTTCTGCTATACCCATTCAGTATGCCTCACTAATAATAAGAGGGTCACGATCAAATTACATCAAGATCTGAAAAACTTCTAATTTAGTTTAACCACTCAAATAATTCACTATAAATCTCAGACCAGCTTCTTCTAGATAGTTTTGCTCGCAAATTTCCTACGCCCTTCCAAATGAGCACAGTTTATTCAAATTAGACCAAATGAGGTTACAATATTCATACTCTATTGTAAATATAATATTTTTATTCTCCACTGGCATGTTTTTTTCTCTTGAAAACAGAAAAGAGTACAAGGCACCAGTTACAAATTGCTACACTCCTTCTAACCACAAGTTTATTAGAAATCTTGATTATTATTTGATTGGGGCAATGGCTATATGTTTGTATTTCAAAAATCGATTAAAAAGTTCATGATTGGAAGAAGCCCAGTCTGTAAATTTGAATTAATATTAATCCAGTTCTTAAAATGGTTGGTATACAATGAGGGTGTTGTGTTTTCTCATCTGCGACGGCCAAGATGCATGACCTAGAATCGAAGTTTGCAGACATTTCATGTGTACAGGTTTGATGTTTTGGATTATATCTTATTCTCACTAGTTTCCGTTCCTTATTTCTGCAATATTTTTCTCTTATATCGAAATAAGGCATTGCTGGGAGCATGTGGTTCTATACCATGATAGCAACTTCTGTAGTTTTTTTTTTTCAGTATACAAATCATTTGTTTTTTTTATGCATGTCTGAAAAGTGTTTTACATGGTTGGAGATTACGTCGGTCACTTCTTGCAGTTTAGTTTGTTAAATGTCTTTGCCCAGGTTAAAGTTGTTTTGGAATAGCATTTGGATTGCGGTAGTAAATGAAATCTGGAAGGACATAAATAAACATATTTTTCAAGATAGAGTGATCGATCATTCAGAAATATTTATTTTGATTCAATTAAAGGTTTGGTCTTGGATAACTTATAAATCTAATTCTACTTGTTTTACCTATTCTGAGCGGCGCATTGATCATGTGACTTGTATGTTTTCAATTAAGTGAGATTTTGCAAGGTTTATTCCTTTGGCGGAGACGTTTGTTGTTTTAAGTTTATAAGGATTAGGTAGGTTAGAAGGAGTTCTGATGACTTGTTGTGTTATGGTTATGTATAAGGTTGAACTACCTATAAAGTGATTCATATTTATTTATTTTTTCTTGCCCATAAAAAAACATGTTGTTTCTTCAAGTTGATTTCATGCCATTACTTGCTCCTTAGAGATTAGTTTTAGAGCGAAACGCATAACTAGTATCATTACGGTATTATGATAAAAGAAATATTTGTTAATAATTAATAAAAATTCATATCATAAAAAAAATGATAAAACGGAAGAATTTAATAAATATTTGTATCTAATATAGTATTCAACAAATAAATAATGCATGAGAATAAAATTATTTTCATCTATTCATCACAAAATATGTAAAGATAAATTATAAATTTAGTTATTTTATTATTAATCAAGTAAAATAATTACCATTCTGAATTTTTAAATTCTTATAAGATATAGTGATAGGTGTTGTTTTTAAACCAGTTAACCTATATAATTAAAAACTAATTTTAATAATTATTAACAAATATCATAAATATTATATTTGTATTGTATTTAAAATAATTTTTATAGCTAATTTTCAAAATTTTCATAAACAGTTCTTATATACACTATTTTTAAAAAAATATATATAATTAAAATTATAAATATTTATAATGTTTGAACACAAATCTCTACCAAAAATATTCATCCACAAATTAAGTGTAATCTTTTTCTACTTACTTATATAAAACACGTTTCTAGGTGTATTGAAAATATTTCATTCAAATAAATTATATCTAAATATTTTTATACTTTCACTAAAAATACTCCCTCAGTTTGTCATATTAATTTAAATATTAATTCGATCATAGTAAAAAGTTAACTTCATTAAATAAAGCGGACATTTCTCTAATTTTTTTTTTAAACTGTAATATATAATTTGACTTTAAGAATTAGATATAATCGATTTTAAAAAAAAATATTACAAAAAATTTTGTGTTTAGATAGCCTTGTTTCAATATTTTTTTATTTAAATAAATTTCTATTTTATTCAGCCAGCAGGAAGTTCCTCTCCTCCTTATCTGCCGCATCTAAAGTACCCTCATCATCATGGCATCCAGATCTTAAAAGTAGTGTGGAAAAACTTCTAAAACCCAATAATTTTTTACAATCATTAAAAAAAAAAAAGGAAAATGATATGATCAACTTGTTCTTCAAGGGATGGTTTGGATGTTGGATATTGTGCGAGAATATATGTCACTTCAAACACTGATAGAATTTATAAGGGGTGGAGGTTATCTCGACCCTTTAACTCCGTCATCAAATCCACTGCTTTCAAAAAAAAAGATCTTGAGAACAAAGTCAGAAATTCATGTTATTGATAATTAAGAATGATGCAATTATTTCATATTATTTGTTCATATATAAAGCAAAGGTAACTTGCAATCCGTAGAGTATAAAGCAAAGGTGATGTAGTGTAAGTGTAGGAGAAAAAAAACTCATCCACGCTAACTTGCAATCCATAGAAAATAAACTCAAGTATTAAACATATTAAAAGTATATTATTTTGACCTCAAAATTATTGAAAAGTTCCGCCACTGAACCAATCTTTTCTTTAAAAAAAATTGTAATTTTTTTTTATTTGTCTAAGTTGGGAGGATGTAGTTTTGGATATGATGAGGAATGATAAGCTTTTTCTCCATACTTTTAAACTGCAAGTTGACAGTTTTGGCAATGATGAAGATGATGGGGGAGTTTCTTGAGCTGTTGGATAAAGCCCGATTATGTTCCGAGTACAGGTTTGAACTTGTACTTTTATAGATATATTTATACATAATCTTATCTAATATATTGTTGTTTTATAAGAAGTATACGTGCATGTAATGTTTGGTACTTAAAATTACTTTTGTTTTACTTGCCTTATCTTGGTTCTTTACTTGATCCACCATACATAACTATGAAAAGCTTCGTAGAATAAATAAAGATATTTTAATGTCTCTCATCTCTTCTTTGTACCAACAGCCACTCCAACATTTCCTCATCATTTTTTTCTCATAAACAAATAATAATCTTTTTTATTTTTTAATTAGGAAAAAAATAATATTTTTTTATAAGCAAGAAAAAATAAATAAATGTGAACCATTTTAGAGATGGTCAAACTCTTATACATCTTGGAGAGAAGTTCACAACAATTCAAAACACAAAAACAACCCCTCACAAACTACATAAGGAATACCAACCTAACCAATCAGTAATCACTTATTCTTATGACACCAATCAGAAAAATAAAATAAAATTTCAGAATCATTTATCGCTCCTCCCATAAAATATGCTTATAAAATATGCTTATTCTTATGATGTCAGATTTCACTAACCAAAAGATTGACATGTGGATCTATCATGAGACAAAATTATACTACAAATTATGCTCCAATTTAAAATATAACTGTTAAATATTTTTAACTTGATTACTGGGATCAGACCACACTGGGTTGAAGTGTTCCTTTTCACAACCCTATCCCTTATAAGTAAGTTTCTTTTTATAGAAAGTTACTAATAAACTTTTATCTATGATCAACTCTACCGACATATACTCCATCCGTAACTTCCTTATGGTTACATTCTTAATAAAAATTCTTTAGTCAAGTTCCAATAACTAACTTTCTGATGAAATCAATTATCTAGTATGTAGAAGTATATAGAAATAAGCATTTCTTCATTCCATATATGCTAATTACCATCTTCATCAGGCAAATGTTGAGTAACGACTTGATATTTTATTCAAAAAATCGACAGGGTGAAATTTTGTATGGAGAAAAAGCCAAATAAAGAATATTCAAAGTTTTGTGTACGTAGCAGAAAATGCTTGGAAAAATTTGATTGTCAAGGTCTAAGATCAGCTACAAAATCCTGAGTTTATAGTTATAAGCAAGTTTGAGAATTAATACAAGTAAAATCAGAAACAAATACTAATGTTGTACTGTACACAACTTAAAGTTTTACTTACAGACACTGGGATTTTGAAAGGAAAGAAAAAAAGAGAGTAAGAGTAACAAACATACTTGTCCATCTCACTGTTGATCGGCTAAAAATGGGGAGAAACAGAAGCTGGCATGATAAAGGCGAGTTGGCAAGTAGGTTAACCTAGTTTATTTTTATATAATTTTGTTTTACTTTTGATTTTTGGATTTTAAATATTCATATATATATATATTAAAAATATTTCATTTGGTAAATATTTTTAAATTTTTTAACTGATTAAGTAATATTTCTAATTGGATAAATTAAAAGAACTGTTACTTTATATAAGATAAATTACTCAATTAAAATTAATATTAAAACTTAATTTGTAAGTATTTATAATTTAAATTAAAATACTATTATATATAAGTATCTTCTAAATAATATAATATATATTTTTTTTAATTTTTCTTAAATTATAAAAAATAAAGCTGACAGGATATAAGATAACTGACGAACTTAAAATAGTACCTTACACCTCTAAACTAGTGATGAGTAGTCTCTCTTTGAGAAAAGAATTAATCAACACCAATTTTACATTTGCACAACACACAATATGTCTGGAACTGTTACTCGAATATGAAAGAGAAATTAGATTTCAATTAGTAGACATGGATAATATATACTACTCAAAAAATATAACCACACACCCAAAAAAAAACATCACCGGAAGGGAGAAAACATAAACCACAATATTTTCTTATAGAGTGCATGCAATCCCATAGTAAATGGTAAAAAAAAGTATGTGTCATTATAATTTTGTCAAAATATAAGACCACACCTGAATCTAGTATTGGTTTAGAAGTGTAAAATGGTGGTGAGTAATAATGTGAACACAGGCTTTTGAGGTTTGTAGATAAAGGAAAGCAATTGGGTTGTGCTGATTTGAATAGGAGATCCGTGTGAAGAAGGAATCTAATGAAATGGAAGTAAATAAGATTGCCTAAACGAGCATAAGAGGTGAACAGAAAAAAGTGCAATTGGATAGCAACTAATCTGATTGGCATCACAGAACCCTGTGGATGCTATAGTATATGCATGAGAAGAAAAGGTCCTTGTGCACTTTCTCTTTCTGAGGGCATGTATTTATGTAACCCTTTCATTGAACCCAATACCATTTTTCTGTGCATTTCTCCTCCTTAGTTAACTTTACCCTACGCCCAGTCCATTTCCTCTCTCTTTCTTCTCTTTCTTCTCTCGGCATTAATGTTGCATGTCGTACTCTTGATGAGAATCTCTTTTAGGACTACTTTGCTGACCGCAACATTCAACATTTCCTTTTCCCTTTTACCCTCGTTATACTTCAAATATCCAAAGAATTTGTACCTTCCATCATCTATAACTTACGGTATAAACCCATCCACGGATCCACCACCCTTTTATCCTAGTTTTCACACACCCAACACCACTACCTACTCTACATTACTTCTAGCCTGCACACACCTACAACATTTTTTCACACCAAGAATAAAAACCCTATATATATATATATGTATATATATATATATGTATATATTATACTGATAGGTAATTAGGATCTGACCTATACCAACAGCAATATTGGGTGAACTAAAGAATCATCGGAGTGGAGCCGATCTAGAAGGTGGAGGTAGGACTAATTCAGAAAATTAGATTCTTCCCATGATCATTAAGGAAATATATAATCCTAGGACTGAATTAGATCCAAACTTGCCGTAATATCCCTCCGCAAACCCATCAAAATCTTCGACTAATCAAACAAGAATAAATACATTTATATATTAATTCAGGAGCAAATATGGAGATTACGCAAACTGAGTCATGGTTGAGAGAATATAATTATAAGTCAAAGGAGAATAATCTATAATAAATAGTACCTTCAAGGTAAGAGGAGAACAAGACACAAATATTGAGTGTTGTAGCTTTTTCACTACTAGAAGGTATAATTCTCAATCTTTCGTTCTTTTAATTTCACAATCAAACATGAATTATTTTTGTAAAATTATTAAATTAAAAATGGAAGGTTTTTTTTTTTGAATTGCTTTTAGGGGAACTTAATCCTTGTCATACAAATATCATTGAGGTTATATAACTATACATAGATAAACAGTGTTGGAAGAATATGTTTTATTTTTTTTGTGATGATGTGATGGGAAAGTAAGTTGTAATGTATGGTTGTATTGTGTGGTTGTATAAAAAGAGAAAAAGCCAAAGCCTTCGCCCAAGATGGGGCTCACTCACAGGTGCCTATCATATATGAGCTGCAACAGGAAGGCACTGTTTAGTGGATACATTCTTTTATTTCTTATGTACTTTTACTTTGTACTCAGAACCCCACAATACATGTACTCATTTCTGGCTTATCAGTAGATTGGACCTAAACAATGTAAAATGTCTCGAAAAGAATGGCCATCCCAACCCAATCAGGTTAGACCGCGTTAGTGCATCCTCTGCCCTCCTTTTATCCTCAGATGCACTGTCTACAGATTAGGATTCTCCTCCAAACTATATCACTTACATAATATACAAAGGAAACTACCCCATTCTTTGTTACACCAACCATTGCAGCTATCTTCAACCGGCTTGTACGAAAATAATTGATAAGAGTCAAATCAAACGTACGTTTCCTCACTGTTCTCTCAATTAACACCAACTAAAAGTGAAAATACAGGAACTCGATCATCGATCATGTCTGCTCCTTAAATAGATTTTACAACCACAAGAAATTACTAGGACGCACAAACACAACTTGGCCCAAAAATAATGAGCCCATCTTGAGGAAATGTACATCATGTAGGGCCCAGAATCACCACGACAAAAGCCCCACACATTCCTCAAGAAAGGAGAGTTTGAACTTTCCCAGATTCAACGAAAGGTTGCAGCCAGAGAAAAGGAAAAAAAATAATACAGACACCAAAAATACTAAATGACAATTGAGAGAGAAAACATGTTACAATCATATTATTCTTACTGTTATTTTTAATCTCTCCCTGGATAACACTCGGTACATACCTTTCCCTGTGTATCTTTAGCTATATACCAATTAGCAACATCATTATAACCATTCATAATGATTAAAACATGAACAGCATACATAAATTACAATCACCATTTCTTAATCAAGTTTGTACTTAAAACTGAATTCATAGTGAACTAACTATATATAACAGAACATTTGTAGAATATTTTATTATAATTTAAAATAAAGAAATATTTAGAATAGATTTTGAGTTTCTTGAGCAAAATCTATAAAGTTTTTAATTAGAAAATTATGTAGAAAATTCTATAATGGTAGAAAAACTCTTTAAAAAAAAGTCTAGATTTCTCCATTAAATATCTCATTGTATTTGGCATTTTCAAGGTAAGCAAATTTGAGTTCTTTCTTTTCTTCTCACCTCTTCCTCTAATAAAGTGGTAGTAGAGTCTGTTTGTTATTACAAACCAAAAAATAAGAAAGATTATCTCAAGATGAGATGGAGACTTTATTAAAAACAAGGAAAAAGAATCAATAAGCTCTTACTCTTATCCCTTAATGATTTGATGACCTTATGTTGGAGAAGGTTGCATTACTACGTCGAAGGAAGCTTGGGAGATTTTGGAAAAATCACTCCAAGGCATTGATAAAGTGAAGAAGATAAGGCTTCAATCACTAAGTGACTTTGAAGCTGAAAGAATTTGAATCAATTTTGGATTTTTGCTTAAGTGTAAAAGTAATTGTTAATCAATTGAAGAAATATAGAGATAAAATAGAAGATATTCGTGTGGTAGAGAAGATCCTTCATACCATAACTGCAAAGTTCGATTATGTGATGTGTGTGATTGAAGAGTCAAAAGATCTTAACTCTATGATCATTAAAAAATTGGAAGGTTCTGTATAAGCTTATGTATAAAGAATCAAGAGGAAAGAAGAAGAGTCATTAGAGCAAGCCCTCAAAGCTCAAGTTTCTTTGAAAAATAATGGAGGACTTAGGAGTCAACGAGGATGTGGACGAGGAAGAAGACATGGTTATGGGCAAGGAGGAAGAGGACATGATCATGCACAATAAGGAAAAGTAAATGGTAACAATGATTCAAACAATAAAGAAAGAAATTATTTATCATCGATAGCCCATGGAAGAGCAAGAGGAAGACATTGTGGTTATTTTCAAAATAAAAGAAGGTACGAGAAATCGAAAGTGAAATGCCACAATTGTCAAAAGCTTGGTCATTTCTCTTGGAAGTGTCGTCCCAATAAAATGGAGAAAAAGTTAATCTTGTTAATGAAGAAGAAGAGTTAACTTTGCTACTAACAATAAAACATGAAGGTAAGGATGTTAATTGCTCATGGTACTTAGACAATAATGCTAGCAGTCACATGTGGATACAAGGAGAAATTTGTGGAGCTTAATGAGAATATGAATGGAAATGTGTTATTTGAAGACTCGTTGAAAGTTTTAATTGAAGAAAAAGGTACAATTCTAATATCTTCCAAAGATGGAAATCATAAGTTGATCAAGGATGTTTATTATGTGTCTAAATTAAAAAGAAATATTTTGAGTGTAGGCCAACTTCTTGAAAAAGGATATGATATTCTCATGAAAGACAAATATTTGTGGCTTAAAGATCAAAATGAAAATTTGATTTCTAAGGTGCTAATGTCAAGAAATAGAATGTTTATCTTGAATCTAAAAACTATTGAAGCAAAGTGTTTGAAAGTGAGTATGCAAGATAAAGCATAGTGTTGGCACATGAATTTTGGACTCTTAAACTTTGGAGCCCTTAAAAGTTTAGGAGAAAAAGATATGGTGAAAGGATGGTGAAAGGGATGCCTACAATTAATTGACAATCCTAATCAATTGTGTGAACTATGTCTTGTGAGAAGAAGTTTTGTGAAACTAGCATTAAGAGCAACCAAGTCACTTCAACTCATACATATGGATGTGTGATCAAATCAATCCTCCTTCATTCAGCAAGAATAATATTTCTTACTCTTCATTGATGATTTTAATATAAAAACATGGGTATACTTTTTCAAACAAAAATCAGAAGTTTTTGTTACTTTCAAGAATTTCAAGGCTCTAATTGGAAAAGAATGTGGCTTTGAAATCAAAGCTAGATCCGACAGAGAAGGAGAATTCACTTCAAAGGAGTTCAATGCTTTTTGTACAACTCATGGAATTTGTTATCCATTGATTATTCCTAGATCACCATATAAAAATGGAGTAGTCAAGAGGAAAAATAGAATTATTCTCAACATGGTTAGATGCATGTTAAAATCTAAAATAATGTGAAGCGCTCCCTAATGTCTAATCTCAAAAATCAAACTCCTCAAGAAGTGTGGAGTGGAAGGAAGTCTGGTGTTAATCATTTGCGCATCTTTGGGAGTATAACATACGCTCATGTACCGAAACAAGAAAGATTCAAGCTCGATGACTGAAGTGTCAAACATGTCTTTGTTGGCTATTACACTCATTCTAAAGTTATACAATCCGAGCAATGACAAAGTGGTGGTAAGTCATGGTGTTGAATTCGTTGAAGAAGGTATGTACAACTGCGAGGCTTAAGAAGAAAAGACCTATAATTCTCTTCCATATCTTGGAAGAGAAGGAGAAAATAAAGAAACTGTTATTCAAGATACCACTCATCCTCATTCACCCCTTCCGTCACCTACATCTCATGTCCAAGGAGAGAGTTCATGTGCAAGGCCAAGGAAGACCGTGAAATCTATGAAAGGTTTAATGAAGTCACTTGTAATAATCTTGAAGAATTGTATTACCTTGAAATAGATAGTGAGGCATTGAATTTTTAGAAAGATGTTAAAGATAAAAGGTGGAGACATGCAATCAAAGAGGAGATCAAGTCAATCAAGAAGAATATATTAGGGAACTAACAAATCTTCGCAAAATTCATGAAGCAATTGCAGTAAAATTGTGTACAGGGCTAAGAAAAATGCTAGTGAAAGGTGGAAAGTACAAAACAGGACTTGTTGTAAAAGGCTACAAGCAAAAGCGTGGAGTAGATTGTGATGAAGTTTATGCAACTGTCGCCCGCATGGATACAATCCATATTTGTTAATTTCTTTGGCAGCTCAAATGAAGTGGAAGATTTATCAACTTGATGTGAAGTTTGCATTCTTAAATGACTATCTAAAAGAAGAAGTCTATATTAAGCCACCTTTGGGCTTTGCAATTGAAGGACATGAAGATAAGGTTCTAAAATTGAAGAGAGTTTTATATGGATTAAAGCAAGCACCAAGAGTATGAAACAACTACATTGACAAGTACCTCCAAGATAATGGTTTTGAGGTCTTAATGAATATGTTATTAATGTCAAAACTCATGATAATGGAGATATTTTGATTGTTTGTCTCAACATGAATGATCTTATATTCACTAGTAGTAATCCAAGCTTGTTTGAAGAATTCAAGAAGACAATGTCATATGACAAACACAAGACTCGTGTCATATTATTTGGGGTTAAAGGTTAAGCAATTGGATGAAGGTATCTTCATTTCTAAAGGAAGCTATGCAAAAGAGGTTTCAAAGAAATTTAAAATGTTTGATTGTAATCCAATGAACACACCTATAGATAATGGGATACATTTATCAAAGTTTGAAGAGGGTGAAAAGGAGAATCCTACTTTATTCAAAAGCATCATGGGAGTTTGATACTTAACACCTACAAGGTCCAATGTTTTTATATATAGTTAGAGTAGTGAGTCGATTCATGGAGACTCTCACTTCTACTCATATGAAAGTTGGTAAGAGGATACTTCATTATCTAAAACGTACTCTTAATTATGGGTTATTTTATTATTTTTCTAATGATTTCAAACTTCATCTTGGAGGTATGTGTTTTTTCATGGAATTCAAAGAAACAACCCATTGTCACACTTTCAACATGTAAGTAAGTATACCTTGCAACAACTCCATACACTTGTCATGCACTAAGGAGATTATTGAAAGAACTTGATTTGACACAAATAGAAGCTACAAAGATTTGCATAGATAATAAGAAGAAAATTTCAATTAAACTTAAATTAGACTTTACAATATGTATATGATATTTTAATCAAATCCACATCTTCCAATATGTTGTTGCCGATATGATTTAAGGAAATCTAATATACTAACACAAATATTCTTAAATTGAACATTCTTAGTGTTATGAGAATTTAGAATTTTATAAAATACAGCATTAGGCAATAGGAGCTTTGCAGCAGACCTCTAAAACATCATCTAACGGGGCATGATCACCTGTCCCTTCGTCTTTCCTTGCATATAATAGCTCCTTTCCTCTGAACACAAACATTCCTCCCTGACAAAAATAAAATGGATCAATACTAAAGGGAACGCTGGTAGAACTGTTTTTATCACTTTTTCTACCAGATTAATGTATCAACCTGCTGCAATACACCACTTATATCATTTGGAGTGGCTCCAATTGTATAGTTCTCGGCAGCTTTCTGCAGAGAATCATATCTTGAAAACACCTTTGCCTGAGGAATCAATTTTTAGGTTAAAAAAGTAAATCAGGATGCATAATTGCTAATGTCACACACATATATAGTGTGTGTGTTTTTTAGTTATAGAGAAGTTAGAGGCCTAAGCTTACACTGGCAGGGTTGAAGAAAGTTCGGCCCAAACCATAGTATAGTTTCAAAACATTATATGCCTGAAAGAAGGTGAAAATGGACAATATTGAACTAAAAGATAAGTCAAGTAGGTGCATGTTGAAGTAGCTAACCACATCTTACCTTGCGGTCAGGATCTGCATAAAGGCAATCCATTGGAAATGGTAACTGTCAGTGCAAATATCAAGATAGAGAGAAAATATCAGTTCTGATATGAAGAACATATTCATACCACTATTACTACAAACAGGTAATTTTTACATTAAAAGTCTTCGAATTTCAGATATACAGTATGCTTATCAAGATAAAAATGACCATTATACTGCTATCCTCGCGTTAATTTAGGACACAAATGATGAACCTTCATGAAATGGATTTAAACCTGAATGACAAACCACTCAGCCAAAATATACCCAAAGGATAGATTTTAGGTAGATTAGTAAAGTGGGGTGTGCATATTTGCATTTAAAAACATAACCAGTAATCAAATTCATGCAAGAAAATAAATGTGAGAAATAAAGTAGGAATAGATTACATATATGCTTGATTTTAAGAAAATAGAAAAATGTAAAATCATTACAGGAATACTTGTGAACAATCAGTTGTGTTGGTACCTAATTGATTACATATATCTCTCAGTTGATTATGATTTTCTCGTACCATATATGTTGCATAATAAATTATAGACAATCGATTATATTTTCTTCGTAATTGATTATTTCTTTTGCATTTATAAGTTATTTCTTTATTATTTTATAGAGAAATAAAAAATTATGGGATTCACACTTTTCTCCTCCATCATTTCTTGTAACACAATTTATCTTTTTTCCCATCCATTTCTTCTCTCACCATCCTATTTCTACTCTCACCATCCTATTTCCACAATGTCTCTGAATTATCAAACACGCTTTTAGTGTTCACACTACTTAATAATAGGTATTTTAGAAATACATTCTTTTAAGAAATACATTCTTTGAACTCAACACTTAAAAGAAATTTATTAAAAATTACAATGTTTTGTGGGTCTCGTCTTATTTAATAAACCTCTAGTTTTTAATAAATTGTAATCAAGAGAGTATATTGAAAATGTGTTGCTAGACTCCCTTCATAGATATACAACATATATTAAACCCATTCTCTCCATTTGATTGTAATGCAACATACTCTGTTTTTAACGTACTTTTTTTGTTTTACACAAAGTGATAAAAGAATAATATTTTTTAATATTAAAATTAATTGCACTAACATATTTGAGGTAATGCTAAATGACAGTAACATCTTTCATTTTAAAATATATACAAATCCTTTATATTTTTAATAAAATGAGGCACACACTCCCTTTCACCATCTCTCTAGTTTTTGAATAAACATCTAACTCATTGTATTTTTAAAAAATGACATTTACATTTGTTATGTTTTTAATGAAGGAACAATCACTTCTCTTATTTAAAAGTGTGTACTCACTACAAATTAAATAAATATTAAATATTAAAGTTTTAAAATATTAAAATATTAAAATTAAAGAATATTTTATAAAAAATGAATGATTTAATTAAAGGAAAATTGCTCTCATGTTTTTAAGGTATTCCTAGATTCAAATTTCAATAAAGAGTTATGAGCGTCATTTAATATTTATGAATATAATTTCCCCAAAAAATAACCTACAAAAGGAATTAATTTAAAATGCTTACAGTTTACAAAATAGTGAAAGATCTTGTATATTCTAAGTACAAAATATAACAGATGTATAATTTTATAGCAAGCATAGGTAAACCCTTCACTGTAAGTAATTTTCATGAGTATATCTCTCCATATCTAATGTCTCGCCTAAACTAATAAGAACCTCAGATTATTTATGCCCTGTTTCTTATTTTATTTTTTATATTATCTTCTAGAGTATATGTTGAAAATTTTTCAGAGAGATAGATAGACTTTATTTTTATATTATCTATTAGAGCATATTGTTGAAATTTTTATACTACATTTACCCTGAATGAAGTAAAAATGAACTCATAAGGAAGTATGACATCGTTTTTAACTTAGAACTTTAGTGCCTATGGATATTTTTTCTTATATCTGATTCAATTTTTCATTTCTGTTCCACGTGAAACTTTTCCCTCGTTCGTTCTTAAATCCGTAAGACACATGAAAACACCGAAATGAAAAGAGGTGGATAGAGAAATTACTCTTTCAGCAAGAACGCGGGCTTTATCGGGAGTACCAACACCCACGGCAATTAGCTTCACGCCAGCTGAATCAAATCTTGCTTTGGATTCCTTCAAGGCCAAAGCCAATTCCCAACTTATAACAAGAACAGACAAGGCATAAATTAGAAGAATTATCACTCAAACAAATCTTGATTGCTGAGCAAAGCTGAAGATCATTTACCAGCAAATGCATCCAAAGTGCCTCAATAGTGCCACTACAGCTACTCCCTACAAGAATTAAGACCAATCACACACGAAGCACTGATACAAAACGGGATGCATACGATAAAAGTCATATTTTAAAAGTCTCTATACAAATCATTTTAGACATAATAACTACAAATTGTACCCAACTATTGCGGTATTTCAATCTTTATTCTTATAAAAACTTGAAGGCACAACCAAGGTTATAACACCGGTATAACGGTACAAAACAATCCCTGTCGTAGTTGCTGTAGAGGAACGGTTTAGTGCGACAATCTAATAGAAGATTGAACAATGGACGCTATATCAGTATTATGTGTTGATTTCAAAAGTAATTTAGGGCAAGATATTACGATATTTTGTAGGATCATCTCATAGATTCTTAATTCCAAAAATTGGAATAAAAAATGAGTAATGGACATTCAAAATACTGATTAACATCTTATATACATCTAGAAAGAGAAAAAAATTATAAGGTATACTGACCTGGTTCTGATCCCAGAGATCATTGAACCTTACTGGCTCGCCCGCTGCGGTGAAAATGCTGACATCATTTAGACTGTCGGCGATTTGGGGACTATACTGGGAATTAAAAGCCCTGGGAGAAATGGTACAATGTCTGGGAGTGACACTGATACCCTTTGAGGCTATAAATTTGGGGAAATAGTTACAGGGGGTGGACGGGAAAGTGTGAAAAATTGGGTGTGAGAGTGATGAAGGGAGAGAAGGTCGAAGAAATTGAAAGGTTGCCATGGCGTTGTTGAATTCTTCTTCTTCTTCAATTTGAAATGAAGATGAAGCCTAACTAAGATATAATGATGGAAAGTAAGGAAGAAGATGATACACTGTGAATGAGATTCAATCTTAAAGGACAGAGCCACAGAATTTCCGTGGCGGGAGACATTTTCTTTGTTTCTTTCAATAAGTTTTTGACGCTGTAAATTCTTGATTTGTCCAATGTAGTTTTTTTTTTAATTTTTTTTTTTGATTTGTTTGGATTTGTAAATTTGAAGAGGTGGATTTGAGAAGATTTGTGAGGAATATTGTTTGGATTAAGAAAAAGATGATAAGAAATAAAAATAAAGTTTATGAAAATTAATGAATAATGTGATAGTTGTGATTAATAAAATATTATTTATGAGTTTTATTTGTACAAAATATGAATGGTCTGTATATAAATTTTATTTTGTTTATGCATAAAAATAATTTAATCATATTTTATTTTAATTTAATTTTAATTATAAAGATATATTTGTAATCTTACAATTTTATTTATCTAAAAAAAATATTTTATTAATCATACTTGTCACATTATTTATTAATTTTCTTAAATTTTTATTTTTTTTTATTTTTCCTTAATTCAAATAACCTTACTTTTGACTCATTTTCACTCATCTTTTCAAATTCACTCACTCAAATATATCTTTAAATCCAAACAAAACATTATTATTATTATTATTATTATTATTATTATTATTATTATTATTATTTAAATAAGATTAGTAAGTCTTCACAATCTAATAGATTTTTTTTCTTCCGGAAGCTGGTTTTGTATTTGTAGTTTAACATCATTTAACAATCTAAGTGAATTAAAACCAATTATTTAAACATTATTAATTTATTTATTATTTCACTTATATTTGAAAGAACTGTATCGGAAAAGAAAATTTAATGTATTTAGAAAAATCTAATATGTGTGAAGAAAATATAATATATCTGATTTGATTCATAAATATAAATTTCTGACAGAAAAGAATACTTATTCTAAAATTAATAAAATGTTATTAAAAGAAAACAGTCCAAAAGAATTAATTATGAATTTATTATATTTATGAGAATAGATTCTAAGAGTCATGAAATGTTTATATCAAACTATAAGAATAGTACAAATAGCAAGTAAACCTTTTATTAATATTTGAATTTATTATTTTTAGGCCCCTAAATTTTTTTGAAATATTATTAATACTTCGTAATCAAAATTTTGACTAGTTTTAATTTTTGAATTGTTTTTATTATGTTCTTGTCTATAATGTCAAGTAGAGTTAAATGTATGTCTTCCGCTTTGTTCACTTCTTGGAGGGTGATGGAGAATAAGATTGCTATTAGGGTAAATTTGGAAAGGCGATGGGTGGTGGTAGAGAATCTGGTGTGTGATTTGTGTGGGAAGGTGGAAAAGTCGTCAAATCATTTGTCTTCCGTCTGCGAGTTTACCTGGCGGGTGTGGTGTCTTTGTTTTGAGTGGCTTAGAGTGTCGTTGTTATCCACAAGGACCCTTTGATAAACTTCCAACAATTTAGGTTGTGTTGAGCTTCTGATGTGGTTAATGACATTTGGGGGGCGATTTGGGTTGGTGTTGTGAGTGGAATTTGGAGACATAGGAACTCGGTGACCTTCGACAGGGACATGGTAGATGCACTCGAGGTATTTGCACTGGTTCAGGTAAATGTTTGGTCTTAGATTTTTGCAAAATCTTGTTGTAATTCTTTTACGTACCCAACTGGGGTGGATTCTATGAGACTGGTTTTTTAATGATTTCTTGAGTTGGTTTGGTTGTTCCTTATTTAAGATGGAAGGTGTTCCTTGGTTGAAGATTAGTAAGACGCTAGCTTTTTATGTATAAGGGTTAGACCACCCCTGAAGTGGTTTCCATTTATTTATTTTTTATTGCTGATAAAAAAAAAGGAGTTAAATGTAAGGAAAAAATAATTATGTGTTATATATACCTTTCGAAATATGTCTAGGCATATGCCGATTTGCTATTCATTATAATCATTTATAATTGCTAAAACATGAACAAGCTACATATATCACAATCACCAATTATATCAAGTTTTGATACTAAAATTAAGTTAACAGTGGAACTATGTATATATTTATATATTTTACTTTATAATATGTGTATATGGTTTTTAATCATGCCCTTAACATACAATATGTTGTCACCGATAAGATTCAGAAAAATCTCATCTACTAAAACAAATATTTCCTAAACTATGCAAACTTTTATATCTTTAGGCAACAGGAGCTTCGCAGCAGACATAGAAAACATCATCTAATGGGGCATGGTCACCTGTCCCTTCGTCTTTCCTCGCATACAGTAGCTCCTTTCCTCTGAACACAAACATCCCTCCCTGAAGAAAATAAAAAGGATCAAAATTTTAGGGGATACAAAATGCATAATATTGCTTTCATCCTTTTTACTATCAGATTAATGAATCAACCTGTTGCAAAACACCACTTCTATCATCTGGAGTGGCTTCGATTGTATAGTTCTTGACAGCTTTCTGCAGAGCATCAAATCTCGAAAACACCTTTGTCTGTGATATCAAATTTATGGTTAAAAAGTATAATCAGCAGTTCTGCATGCATAATTACAAATGCTTCTTCCAAAAAAAAATATATACTTCAAAGATGTTAGAGGCTAAGCTTACACTGGCCGGATTGAAGAAAGTTCGGCCAAAACCATAGTAAAGGTTCAAAACATTATATGCCTGAAAGAATGTCAAACTGGTTAATATTCAACTAAAAGATAAGTTATGTGGGTGAATGTTCAACTAGCTATCCCAGCATATTACCTTGCGATCAGGATCAGCATAAAGACAATCCATTGGAAATGGTAACTGAAGATAAAAACATCAAGACAAAAATATCAGTTCTGATGTCATTCATATCAATATCATACAAATAGTTCATTTACATGAAGTCTTCAAAATTCAAACTGAGATCGAAACTCTATGCCTGGTTAAGATAAAAATGACCATTCCACTGCTATACTCGAGTCCATTAGCAGCACAAATGCTAAATCTTCAATTAAATGGATTTAGACTTGAATCACCGGCCACTCAACTAAAATATACTTGAGTTTTGAGACTATTAACTAAAAAAAATCTTATTAGAATGATATTATATACGTGAAAGGACGACTATAGATACAGGGGTTTTAGATAGGGTAACTACTATCGTGTCCATAGTTGATAAGTAATACAATCACAGGCATATAAGTTCATTATCTCCATTTTACTTTCTTTTAAATGTACCCTTTTCTACAAAATGGTGAAACAACAATATTAGTTTAAATTAACCATGAAAAACCAATAAACCGAAAAAACATTAACTCAAAAGTTCAACTTCCAACTCAACTATGAAATATTGAAAGATCTTTCAAATTTTAATTATAAAATATAACAAATATAAATTTATGAGAGTGTAGGTAAAATGGGAGGTTGCCTACTATAATGTCCAAACCCAGACCTTCAAAATGTTTAACTAGACCTAAGCCAGGGTCGTTTGATAGACAAAACCTCATTCATTGGAAGTAAATTTTATAAGTATCAATTGGGTTTAGGTTGGGTTGTCGTCCCTAAACAAAACCTTCACTAAAAATTAGCATTCGTTGACTCCAAAGTTTACCAGAATAAACCTTTCCAGATCTAATGTCACACCTAAAATAACAAGGGACGTTCTTTACAACAGCTAATATAACCAATAATGATAGTCAAAAAATAACTCCAACAAATAAGACCCTAAAATAATGACTTATTTTTATGTTACTTTCTGAAAGCATGCACCTTGCTAGGAAAAACACTAAAATGACAAAGGAGGACACAGAAATTACTCTATTAGCAAGCATGCGGGCTTTAGTAGGAGTACCAATACCCACTGCAATTAGCTTGACACCAGCTGAATCAAACCTTGCTTTGGACTCTTTCAAGGCTGAAGCCAATTCCCAGCTTATGACAAGATTCCACAAGGCATAAATTAGAAGAATTATCACTTAAACATGCCTTGATTGATGACTAAACGTGAGATTACCAGCATGGGCATCCAAAGTGCCTCAACAGTGCCACAACAGCTACTCCCTGCAAGAATTAAGGCTGATCTAATACAACATACAAATCAATCTAAAAGTAGCATAAAAAAGTTTATATCACAGAAGAGAATTCATATTTTAAAATGGAGAACAAAGCATTATAGACATGATAAATTGTAAAAGATATCTAATTCTCACAATATTCTCATTGACATTAGTATAATTTTTTTAATGAAATCAAAGTAAGAAAATTATAAAAAAGCAACCAAAACCATATGAAAGCTTTTACATATAAATAGAAGGTATACTGACCTGGTTCTGGTCCCAGAGATCACTGAACATTATTGGCTCGCCGGAGGCTGTAAAAATGCTAACGTCACTGAGAGTTTCCGCGATTTGGGGACTATACCGGGAATTGGAAACCCTTGGAGAAATGATAGAGTGTCTGAGGGTAACTCTGAGACCCTTTGAGCCAATGAATTTGGGAGAATTATTAAAGGGAGTGGCTGCCGGAAAAGCGTAAGAATTTGGGGGTGGAATTGATGGACGGAAAGCAGGTGGCAGAGTTTGCATAGTTGTCATCGTTTGGTTGGCCAAGTTGTGGAATTCAATAGGAACTCTAATTCCCACGGTGGTGCAAACCGTGGATGAAGATGGATGATGTCAACGCCCCAGAGCCACAGAAATTTCCGTGGCTTATAACCTAACATCATTTTTGTTAAGATTAATTATGTTTTAGGATTGAAATTTAATGTAAACTAGTTTAATAATTCTAAACTAATATTAATTTAAAATTATCAAATTATAAAGAATTATAGATTTTTCTATTTTTTAAATAAAATATTATTCATTTTATTAACGTAATTAATTTCGTTAATTAAGCTCCATTACAGAAAAAAAAACACAGTAAACAATATTTTAAGTGACATTATATGTGAAGAGGATTTTTTATATATTTTATGCTTCTGTTTTATGAACAATTATATTTCAAAATTAAAAAATATAACAATATATGAATGTATAAAGAAATATAAAATTAATTTTTATTTTTTATTCTTAATTATATTATAAAATATAGAATAAATAAAAGTTATTCAAAGTACTAAAAGTAATTGTAGTGTAATTATTTATTACTTTTTATGTAATTAGTCTTATTGATATATTTTTTATTTAAAGTATACACTCTTTTTTACTAGTAATTAAATTTTTTAGAATAAATTAAATTATATTCAATTAATTGAAAATAAAATTATGAAACCAGTAAGCTAATTGTATAATTAGCAATGTAAGAGATTTTGATAAAATAATTAAGTTAATTATATTATTATTATTATTATTATTATCTTTGGATTTAGATATAACTATTTCATAAAAATAATTATTTGAAAAAATTTGTTTGAAATTTTTATACAAAGAAATAAAAAAAGTGAGAATGTAAGTTCTAACACCTTATAATAATGAACAAAGGCTTGGGCATCACCTAACACAAAAAATTCAGAAAGCTTATGGTGATACCAAATTATTTTCATAGCAACAACATTTCACACTCAAAACATCTTATTGTCTAATCCTCCCCAAAAAAAAAAAAACTTTTGCAAGCATCATATTGTCATAATCACATCAGTTAGGCTGTAAAGAAACTTTTTGAATGGGTATATTTAGGAAAAATTGAAATATAAGAGAAAATTAAATATTTTTTTTATTTGATGAGTGAAAATTAAGAAAGATGACGATAAACTTTGAACAAATCCCGTAAAGAATTATTCTCCTCTCTATGCATGAAAAGGGAAGGAAAGTGGTGTTTAACATTTTAGATTTGAATATTAAACAAAAAGAAAATGTCTTTAAGATTTAAAAAAATATTTATATTGAGAAAAATCAAAATTATATTTGTATCCATTTTATGATTAATATAAAAATACTTTTATAATATTATTTATTGTTTTCATTGTCTTTTCTACCATTCAGATAAGAAAAAGTTAAATTCTTTTTTATTCACTCTAGCAATATATCGATTCTATTATATTTCTCTACTATTTATCTTTTTCTTCTTTATTTCTTCCTCTTTATTTACTCATAATATCCTGTCCCAATGATATTATGAGTACAATCTTTGATAATAGCACTAGAAAGGGTTATCTATAACTCTATAACATTAATAAAAGAGAATGATGTTGGTGTACATAAATTCTTATTGTTTTATTCTTTAAATAGTATTTTTTTAAATTAAAATAATTATTTATATAAAAAAATATTTATAAAATTTTATTATTCATATTTATTTTAATTGATATTTTTCCATTTAATATATCAAAAGTATTTATTTATTTACTTAATAAAATAAAAAATTAAATCATTTATATTCATATTTTAAAATAACTAAATATTTTTTAAAAAATAACGTCTATATAATTTTTATTATTATATGAAATTATATATAATTTTAAATTATATTATTTTTAATTAATTATTCATAAAATTAATAAAATATTAGAATGCAAACAACATTAAGAGAGCACGTGTGTTTTCGTAGTTTATTATAAAACTAACGCTGAATGTAAATGAAAAATGTCGCCAACATATTAATTCTTTCAAATACCTTTTTATTATTGATTAAAACTTCTTAAAAAGTTTGCAAAAATCAAAATTAAAATCTTTATGTTGTAAAGTAACTGTTAACTAAAAAAATTTATGTTGGGAAGAAGTTATATTAACTGAGAAAATAATTAAATCATTATAATGCATAACTTAATGGTATATTCCATAAATTAAATCAGTCACTCATATTATTTTTTGATCAGAAATTAAACACTAACATTCCATAAATTAAACACTCACATTCCACAAATTAAATACTCATATTATAAATAATAGCATTTGATAAAATTTGTGTAAAGAGTTAAAATTATTTGGCATTGCAAGTGTAGTAAAATTTAGTTAAAGCATTCATTTAAGCAATCATTCATTGTAGAGTTTTTAGTCTTCATCCGAAGGACTAGCATAATTAAAGGTTTTAGTATAGTAAGTTAAATTTCCCCCTTTTTTAAGCTTTGCTTTTATATTTCACACGTTTAGTGTAGTGTCCCAACTTCATCATCCAATAAAAACAGATGACCCAGTTTTTTCTTTTAATGTTTCCAAATTTAACAGCAAAACTTCCCAACAATACCATAAAAAGAGTATAGCAGGTTCTTTGACCACCTTATCCATCTTTTCATCTTTTCTATGAACTTCCTTTCTTACACTTGACTCTAAAATATTGTCTGTCATTCAATCATTTATCACTTTCATTAGGTAGCAGGTTATTTTCATCCCCCCACCAATAAAGATTCCTAACTCCTACTTTTAATTTGGACCATGCTTAGAAAATACAGTTTACAAAATATATATATATATATATATATATATAGAGAGAGAGAGAGAGAGAGAGAGACCAATTTTATAATAGTCCCTTTAAAATTTCTGCTAATGATAAATTGTTAATAGCTAATATAATATAGTACTTTTTGTACTCATAATGCAATGTTAATGAACTTCTAACTTGAATATCAGTAATTGCATGGCTAAAACTGAAACTAACATAAATCCAACTTACCTCTAGCATGTAATTGTTTATTGTTAATCCTTGCATGAGTTAGTATTACGTACTACTTCGTTTTTCAAATGGAGGAAAAAGCTGCACAAACACAATGCATTATATATGTATAATATTATTGCTGAAGACAGCTAAATTCAAAGAAAATGATCTAAGAGAGGAAGAGATTGATAACGTTTCCTTTATCTTCAAAATGAATAGGATGATACCTTTGACCTTTCAAACGACACCTAAGGACAACAAGATGCATACACTTCAAATACCAGTCATTGAATCCATCACATTCCACCTACCCTTAATAAATCAACAATTGAATTGTCGTTGCAACTTGCAAGTGGTAACAAACAAAATTTGACATAAACATATCTCTTTAACTCCTGATTTGTCACCATTATGGAAAATTAAAACCCTAAGACCAAAATTAATTTGACGCAATTTTTTTTTTCTTGGCCTCCATGATCTGCTTCCTTTAATTATTTTAAAAGCAATAATTCGCTTTCTCTTCACGCTCTATCTACTTGCCCTTTAGATATCATTAACCGTTATAGAATAGAAACCACACAACATAAAGCTTTAAAGCCCCATTCTCTAACACCTTCTCCATCATTTGAACCATTTTCATATTGGTGATGGTAATATGAGCCATAGGAAGTCTCATTCACATGGAAGCATACCCTTTTCGTGGGAAGACAAACCTGGTGTTTGTAAGACCCCCAACAGTGATTTCCCTCTAGATATAGGGATGAATCAAACACTAGCTTCCCCCTTACCACCATTAGCTTCTAACCATTTGAGGAGCAACTCAAGGAGAATTCAGGACAAGAAGATTCCTCTTCCTCCTTGCCAACTACAACCTCCTCGCAGAAGCACTTCTGAGAAGGAGAAGGGGTTTAGATGGCAGGAAGACCCTTTTCTTGTAGCGTACAAGGAGTGTACCAAAAGTGAGAAGAATTGCAAGGTGCCAAGGAAGAACAAAAAGGGTGTTGGATCTAACTTTAGGTTAAGCAAATCTATTTTCTCATGTAGAGGTGCCAATGATGTAAAGGATGATATTTATGTGAAGCTGGCTCCGTTCCCTTCTCTTCCTGCTGGTAGAGATCGTTCCTTAACATTAGAAGATCGACACAAACGAGGCTTCAACTATGAAACATGGCTATAGTATATACTCTCTTCTTATCTCAAAAAATTCTCTTTTCTGCTTCCCAAATAGTTGTAACTCACACTTGATTGTATAGTTATCAGTTTTTACCAAGTACGAAAGATGTCTGATTTGATCCACAATATGTTTCCCTGAAGAGAATATTTTTCCACTCCTTCTCTAATCTTAAGGGTGTCTTCATTTTTATTTTTATTTTAAAATAGTGCTTCATATCTGCATAGAGGAGAAAAAAGAGTTTGTAATCTAAATTAATCCAAACAAAAACCATAAAAAAGTTAGGAATGAATTATTTTATTTCTTCAAGATCATTGCACTGGATATTAGAGGGAGTGAAGAGTTTTTTTGTTAAGCGCCTGGACGAATAATAATTTATTTAGCAGTGTGAAAAAAATTTATTTTATTTTTCATCTGTGTGACTCAAACACGATTAATCAAATTTTATATTACTCGCACCAGTACCAAATAATTTGTTGATATTTTTTTCACCATTTAAACAGTATAATGTTAACCTGAAATGTAACCAATAATAATAATAATAAAGAGTTAGGTTGTGGTATATTATTTTCCAAATATTAGATAGACATATATTTAAAGAAGTGACACTGAAAAATATAAACTCAAGATTATGGAAAATATGTGTTAAAGTATGGATATAATGAATTTTTTAGTGCGTTTTTTTTATGGGTAGAGTTGGAGTTCGCAAACTAAAGATGTTGTCAATTCCTTCCTGCATATAATCATTTTGAACATGCATATAATCATAATCATTTTGAACATGCACATATAATCATAATCATTTTGAACCTGCATATAGTGAATTTTTAAAATTTTAGAATTGTCATTTATTCCAAAATTGGAAATTCTTTTGGAAAATATATATGTAATAAGTTTTTCGGATTCTAAAAATAAAATTTTAAAATAGAATTGAAAAACCAAAATCTGATTTCTAAAAAAACTAGTAATAATACATTTGAAAAAAGGATTTCTGAAAGCTCAATCCAAAAAAGTGTTTAAGAAATTTAAATTCATAAATATATCCTGAAATACTAAATTCGAAGAAATATTTTACTTTTTTTTACGTGAACTCGTGACGTATTTACAAACTAAAGATGACATTTTGATAATTAGAGTGTAGCTTCAAAATCATTGGTTGTTAATTAATTTTTTTTATCCTTTTATTAATTGGATTCTAACTTTTTTCATTGGTCAAATTAGACAATGGGTTATTTTGAAGAATTAGATTGCATATAGCCTAGGCTTTATTTATCTAAAGTTAATTTAAAGTTTAAAATAATTGAAAGATAAAAAAATGTATTAATTTTAATCTTTTATTTCTAATCTCATTTTAATTTAAAAATATATTATAAAAACTTTAATTTTTTTCACTTGATTTTTCAAAATTAACGGTCTCGCAGGAAATATTCGTTAAAAATAAAAAAATATTATACTAAACCCATTTAAAATTTAAAATATAAAAATATTAAAGTTTTAGAAAATCTTAAATCTTAAATGTAAACTTAAATTTAAATAATAAAATTTATAAAAATATTTAAAATATTATAATTATAGTTGTCTATATTATTTCATAAATTAGTAACATTCTTTAATTATACATAATTATAAATAACATAATCAATAATTCATTTTTCTAAAAAAATAAGATCTTTTCACAAATAAAAATATTTTTAAATAAATTAAAACATGGTCTTAGTTTTGATCAATCTCTCTGAGCAACATGATGGAGTAATTTCATTTTTGAAACTATTTGATAATTATGTTATTCTCAAGGATAAAATACTTTTTTTTTATAATTAATGTTGAACGGAACTGAGAGAAAGCAAGGCCAACTAAATGTATTTGAGTATCTTAAAACAATTCAATTCCATGTCTTTGTCTAACCAATACTGCGAGGTGCTCAAACATTGCCGCCACACAAAGAAGATCGGTTGCAACATAATCAAAGGCATAAACCTTTATGCTAAACAACTTAGTAATTGCCTCTGCAAAACTTGGAAGCACCATTTATGCGCGCGGTGATCAAATGCCTCAACGGAATCTCTAGTCTTGGAACACACTTCTCTCTCCTCGTATTCAAAACTGGGTCGTCTTCCTGAGATGAAACGCGTGTTTGATGCAATGCCAGCCCCAGACAGGGTCTCATGGAATTGCCTTATTTCCGGCTACGCTGGTCGTGGTTTCCTTATTCAATCGGTGAAGTCTTATAATATGATTTTGAATGATGGGTCATTTAATTTGGTTGGGTTGGATTATCCACTATGCTTATACTTGCATCTAATGAGGATTATGTTCTTTTGGGTCCGCAGATTCATGGGCATGTGGTGAAATGTGGTTTCAGTCTCATGTTTTTGTTGGGAGTTCTTTGGTGCATATGTACTCCAAAACGGGGCAATATTTTGTGCAAGACAGGGTTTTGATGAAATGTCCGAGAAGAATATGGTTGTTTAATACACTCAGTGCAGGGCTTATGCGATGCGGTAGAATTGAGGATTGGAGGCAGTTTGTTTTATGAAATGCGGGGAAAGGATTATATTTCCTTGACAGCAATGATTGCGGGATTTACTCAGAATGGATTTGACATAAAAGCTATTGATTTATTCAAAGATGAGATTACAAAATTTTGAGATGAATCAGAACACTTTTGGAGGCGTGTTAACAGCTTGTGGTGGTGTTACGGATTTTCAAGAAGGCAAGCAAGTTCATGCTTATATAATTAGGACGGATTAATCAGAATAATATATTTGTTGGGAGCGCTCTTGTTTACATGTATTGTAAGTGTAAGAATATAAAATCAGCGGAATCAGTTTCTTGGACAATGACTTGCAAGAATGATGTATCTTGGACTGCGATGTTGGCGGACTATGGTCAGAATGGTTATCGTGAAGAAGCTTGTTAAAATATTTTGAGATATGCAAAGATTTGGGATGGAGCCAGATGATTTCATCCTCAGGGGTGTAATAAGCTCATGTGCAAAACTTACTACCCAAGAAGAGGGTGCTTAGTTTCATGCAGAGCTTTGATTTCTGGCTTAATTTCTTTTATTACTGTTTCCAATGCTCTGGTTACATATGGTAAATGTGGAAACATTGAACACTCTCATAGACTTTTTAGTGACATTATATTTGTGGATGAAGTCTCATGAACTGCACTTGTTTCTGAATATGCAAAGTTTGGTAAAGCAATGAAATGAAACAATAAGGTTGTTTGAAAGCGTGTTGACCATGGTTTCAAACCCGACAAGGTTACTTTTATTGGGATTCTTTCAGCTTGCAGTAGAGCAGGACTAGTAGAGGAAGGAAATCAGATACTTGAGTCAATGAACATTACACGTGCATGATTGACCACTTCAGTGGAGCTGGGAGGTTAGAGGAGGAAAGGAATTTTTATAAAGATGATACCTTTCAGACCTGATGCCATTGGTTGGACATCCTTATCAAGTACATGTAGATTCTATAGAAACATGGAAATGGCAAAGTGGGCAGGTGACTCTCTTGTACAATTAGAACCAATAACACCGCTAGTTACATCTTACTTTTGAACATCTATGGTGCTATAAAGGAAAATGGGAAGAAGTTGCCATATTGAGAAAAGGGATGAGAGACAAGGGTCTGAGAAAAGAGTCAGGATGTAGCTGGATCAAATATAAAAACCAAGAACACTTTTTTTTCTACTGATGATCTGTGAAACCCATTTTCAGATCAGATACATTCTGAGCTTGAAAACTGATTTATAAAATGGCACAACAGAGATATGTGCCTGATATGAATTCTGTTTTGCATGGTGTTGAGGATTCAGAGAAAATAAAGATGCTTAATCACCATGGCGAAAAGCTTGCAATTAATTTTGGGTTAATATTTATTCCTCGTCGTTTGCCCATGCGAGTAGTTAAAAATTTAAGGGTTTGTGGAGATTGCCACAATGCAACTAAGTATATGTCTAAGAGCAGCCAGAGGGAGATTCATGTAGGAGATACTGATGGAATGTTATTCATGACCAATGGTTTTTCTTGGAGAATGAGGTGAAAATGGCAGCAGCAAGTGATGGAACAAGGAAGGCTCATATAGAGCTATAGATTTCTTGGAGGTGCATGATAAGTATGAAGGGTGATTGGTTGGGCCATATCTTTAAAGAAGGTGAAGGTAATGATCAAAGTGTCTAACATAGAGAGTCTAGACAAGAAAGTAGAAGCTAGCATAATTTTGACAGCATTTACTCATATAAATTGATCTTAAAAAAACATGAGCCAAAACATCCTGTTTATAGAGATGGTGCCTTACAGAGCAAGGAGCAAAGGTATGATGGAGATACACAAAAGAGGTGTGGTTAGGGTATTGACTAAAGTCAATGTCACACCCTAGGAGCAAAGTTCTAGAAGTTAGGTCAACTTCCTACCATAAAAAGCTCTACTCAAGCTACAATGATAAGCACACCTCCCCTATTATGCTAAATGTACCCTACTCTATTGAAATTACAAATAAACTGAAATTAGTTGATGCTCAGCTCCCATGGCTTGGGCCCTACTCTTATGGTCCTCTGAGGAATCTTTGAACATATAAAGGAAAGTTTCTCTGCCATTAGTAGCAGAGTCTCACTCTTCTTGAATCCTCTTTACCATGAACCTAGTTGTTGGGCCTGAGCTTGGACTTGAGATTGACCATCTTCCATCAGATACTGCCCATTCCGTTTGTTTAAGGATGGAATGTATTCAAGTGGAGACTTTTGGTGATAGATCCAATGAAACAAACTAGGTGCCCTTAAGCCCACTCAGATAAAGAGAGAAAATAAGTGCACTTCAAGCAACTCTAGAAAAAGAAGAACCGCAAGTAAGGTAACAATGAAATTTATAGCCTTCTGCGTAATTGTCAAATCCTGCATACAGAAACAAATACTATCAAAGGTGATCAAATTATCAGCATGGTCAACCTTGTTAAGATAAGTAATAATCATGCCAGAGTTTTATCATAGAATTCCATTCTTACATTAATATTAGATGGTGTGTAAATTGTTTTGTATAATGAAAGGTATTGAAAGGGTACTTAAAACTATATTACGTGTTGTACGTTATTGTAAGATATTATGTAATTAAATTTAATAATGATAGAATCCAATGATTAGTGAATCCTTACACTTGTATACTTCCTATACATGAAGTGATGTAAATACATACCAGAAACTATATTACTTGTAGCTTTTTGAGTTTTTAACAATATTTATGAATTTTAGTATTAAATTAATAAATTAGTGCAAATTGAAAATTTTATTGAGTACTTAGTATAATTGTATTTATTCTTATGATAAAACTCCAGTGATAACATAAATCATCAATCATGCAAAGAAAATATGAAAGAGCTTTAGATAAATTCAATTAATTTTATGTAGTTGATTGTGTCTTTCTCGTAGAATATACTCTGTTTCACGAAAATATCTGAGAATCACTGAAACAAGTACCTACGTCAAATTAGGGAGAGGAGCTCAAAATTATGAGGTAAGATGTAATGACTAAGACGCTCTTAATTAACTAGGGTGCGTGCTTCATTCATTCATATAATTTAATGTTAACCTTTTATACTTTTTGTCATACAAATAAATTTACTATTTTAATTTTTTATTTACACGAAAAATAATTCTGATAAATTACTGAATTAATCTATTTTCCTTGGGCATACGTCGACAATATCTGTCCACTTCTCCCTGTTCTTACCCTTTGGGTTGCAATCACGTGATTTCATGTTTATACCGTGCTACTTTAAGCTCATTTGGTGTGATATTATTTTATTTCATTCGAACTAATTCATGCCCTAATAAACCACTCTCCATGCCTCAATCAGTGTAGAAAACGATGTTTTTGTGTTTATTAATCAACACTGTGATTGAAGTAATCCTATAATAACAAAATGAAGTACCAACTTTGGGATTATTTAAAAAAAAATCCATAGTGAGCCATTCAAAACCCACTTGATTGGCAGAAAGGGACTTGGCTAGTATTGGGCTTCAAAGGTAGCCTCCAACACGTGATGTAGTGCCTTATAGGTATGGCCCATTCTGTTTATTTACAAATATTTTTATGCATTATTTATTTCCTTTTTTTCTTACCAAAAGAAGCTAATATTTAGTATTTTAAATGTATGTTATCAAATATTTTACACTGGTTCACCATCTTTAATTAAACTCATTTCTATGACAAATTTGTTTAGCATGTACAACATAGAGAATCAATAGCTATAATGTAACTATTCATATTACGTTCTCAAATATGATTTATTACGTTCTCACTCGAAACAACATACATAATTCATATGATCTCTTTAAAAAAGAAACTGATGTGGAGTTTTGTTGTGATTACTATTTATAAAAATAATAACCTTTATCAATTCCAATATAATTACCAAACCCTAATTTTATATATATTTTATGGTTTAAAATATGGGTGTAACTTGCACCTAACCCAAGCCATCGTATCGTGACTCTGACTCAATTCTTATTTCTAATTGAATGAATCAAGTATATGTTTTTGGCTTCGAGTTTTATGGAAAAACTCTTTTGGTTTATCTTTTTAATTAAATAAGAACTATACACATTTGTTAGGTGCATGGGAGGATCTGTTTGATTAAGTTCCGTTATTCTTTATGTTCCTATTCAAACTGCCATCTGGGGTGGCTGACAAGTTAGTTCGGATCCAAAGAAATTTTCTTTGGGGGTGGGGTTCTGACAGAAGGAAGATTGCTTGGGCCTCTTGGAATAAGGTTTGCGAGCCTCGGGACTACGGGGGTCTTGGAATCATTGACTTAAAGACTTTTAACCTGGCCCTGCTA